>Garnier_p2__coassemble_1106_pt1 | contig 35083 bp, 19 predicted proteins | sample Garnier_p2__metabat2_high_PE_037 | metagenome-assembled genome bin Garnier_p2 | reverse complement strand
CGGCGGCGGTGGTGGCGGTGGCCAAAACGCTGTTGCTGGTGGCACCGGTGCCCTCACGCTACAAGTTGGTTCCAACAAAGGCGACACCATTACTTTTAAGGTCGACTCGGTTTATTTTTCCAAGATTGCATCTGATACAAATCTAGTTGGTGCCGATAAGTTCTTTAAAGTTGATAACAAGGGCCAAGTATCGATTGATCTGACAAAGATTACGTTTAATGGCGCTGGCGGTGGTCAGGGTGCTAATAAGGATATTGGCGACGTCATTAACCTTATGGATCAGGCAATCGCAAAGGTTGATGGCATGCGTGCCGACCTTGGCGCTTTGCAAAATCGTCTTGAGTCATCTATCCGCAACCAGTCTAACGTTGCTGCTAATGAAGCTGACGCACGCTCACGTATCCGTGATGCTGATTTTGCTGAAGAGTCTGCAAATCTATCCCAGCAGTCCATCATTCAGCAGGCAGCTGCTTCCATGCTGATGCAGGCTAACACCCGTCCTCAGCTGGGCTTAAGCTTACTTGGCTAAGTGCTGCTTACTTGAATGTATCCCTTTAGCTTAGTTTTATAAGCTAAATGAGGCCGTCAAAGGTTGGAAATACTAACTTTTGGCGGCCTTTGTGTTTTTGAGGCCTGTATGATTTTTCTTGGGGGCAGGTGATATTCGTTTGGATGCGATATTTATCTGAGTTGTCACTTAAATTTCCAATATGCATGGGATCTAGCTTAGATCGTATTATCATATCTGCCACAATGTAAGGCTGATGAGCTAAGGTAGGTTTGATGATGGCAATGGATGAGTTAAAACGAAATCTGGTTGATGCTGAATGCCGCTATAAGGTAGCTGTTCAGAACTTACGTGGCACAATGCAGCGTAAACAGATAGTAAACAAGCAAAATGACTCATCTGACCCAAGTAAGGTAGCTTCTTATCGAATATTAGGAAATGCCATGTATGCTGCGGAAAGTGGAATTGCCGCAATTAAGCCTATACGTGGTGTTCCTGAGGTTGATAGATGCGCCTTAGAATGCCTCTCTGCCCTTGCAGAGCTTACTCACGCGCAGTTGCTGCACCATAATGCTTATGGTAAGAGAGTCGGTGTTGCTGATGAGTCTTCGGATGGGAGCAACTTAGCTTGTAGTTTAGCTTGTAGTGCTGGAGTAGAGCGTAAAGGGCTAATTAAGCGTCTCGTTACTGGCATGTCAGGAGGTGCTGATTCAACTTTAGCATTAGTGCTTTCTTGTGCGCTACGCGATCGCTATGGCTATGCAGTTACTGCAGTGCACTGTATTCATAGATTAGATCCTGATGATGACATTTGGCTCAGTAACAACATCGATGTTTGTCAGAAGTTAGGCGTAGAACTTAAGACGCCTGTGCTTAATATCGTGTATGGCAATGGCGTATCGCCTGAGGAAGTATCGCGTAATGAGCGTTATCGTGAGCTCATTAGTGAGGCATCAAGTGAGCATGATGCTTTAGTCTTTGGACATCAAGCAGATGATCAAACTGAATGTTTCCTTCTTGCATTAAAGCGCGGCTCTGGCCCCCAAGGTCTTGGTGGTATGGGCTTTATACGCGAGGATGAACGTGGTTTAATCATCAGACCTTTGCTGATGCTGCATAAGGTTGAGGTTGAGCAGATCTTGGTATCTTCCTCCATACCTTACGTCTATGATCTTTCTAATAGCTATTTAAAGTTTGAACGAAACTTTATGCGCTTAAAAGTATTGCCTCTTATGCGATCTCGTTTTGCTGGCGTGGATAAGGCAATCTTGAGATCTCAAGCTTTATGCGCAGCAGAGCATGACTTAGCAGAACGCTTTATTGAAAGTCAGATCTCCACTTATCTTAAGCAAGTAGATGATTATCCGCATTATTGCTTTGACTATAGCAAGCTAGATCTGACTGATCGTAACTTAAGTACCATGCTCTTAAGGGCATTTTTCAATAAGTATCTCAAGATCTCTGTTGAGCTAAATATCATTGAGCAGTGCTTAGAGTTGATGTCGCGGCCAAATGACAGTAACGGCCTAGTTAAGCTCAATGCATGTGGCCCTTTTGGTCATGATCTTATGATCTCAACTTTTTCTCAGAAGCTTTATGTTTATGAGTGCGATCCTTTAGAAGATTCATTAAAGAAGCGTCCCTCATCGCCGGCGTTTTTAGATGGCTGTGGCTATAGATTGGATATTGGATCAGCACTTGCTCTGGGTTCTTATGAATATGCCTTGCATGAGCAGTTGGATAATGATGTTGATTGTGGTTTAGTTGGGCGTATTGATCTTGATGTTCCTGGGGATGGAGTTTTTCTAGACTTTAGCTATACAGGATCATTAAAGCTAAAGCCGCTTAAAAGATCTCATTCTAGAGAGGTCAAGAAGATCTTCATTGAGCAAGGTGTTGCTCCGTGGCAGCGTATGCGTCAGCCAATCGTGGTTGATGGCAAGGGCAATAAGTTAGCGCTAGGAACTGTGTGCTTGTTAGATCATTCATTAAGATCGGAGCAGTATTCAAATATGGCTTTACGTAAGCTTAGGCTCACAATTAAGAGAAGAATTTAGGTCGCGTCTGCATACTATTATGAGAGATCTTGGGAGGCTTTGCAGATTCCTAAGATAAGAGCTTAGGTTGCGTCTGCAGACTATTATGAGAGATCTTGGGAGGTTTTGCAGATTCCTAAGATAAGATCTTAGATAGCTTTTGCAGAGTGTTATGAGTGATCTTGGGAGGCTTTGCAGACTCCTAAGATAAGATCTTAGATAGCTAGTACAGATGGGATTTTGAGATCGCCAAATATAAAGATGGCCTGACTAGATCTGCCTAGTCAGGCCGTCTTTTAACTGGGATAGTAGAATTCTGTTTTAGGCGAACACAATATGCGTTGTTCTTAACCTTGCTTGTATATATAGAGTGCTAAAAACTCTAAAAGTTCCAAAATTTATTAAACTTTTTTGTATAGTTGGTAAATTATGTCCAAAACTAGAAAATGCGCTACATATGGGATTAATGAGCGCGTGTTTGTGATTAAAACTAGCAATCTTGATCGTTTTTGTCAGTTGGCCTTTTAAGATCTCATTAGCATATTGTTATGGTTTGACGAAGATAAAAAGCTGTGAGGCTTGTCTAAAGTAGTGTATGCAAGATTAAGTAGGCTTTTGACCAATCAAAGGCTCGTGGTAATATGGACGAATACGTCCGCTGTTGCTAGCTTAGAGCACCTTTTCTTTGTGGATAAAAAGGATGCATCATTGCGGATGACATTAAGATTCAGGCAGGGAAGGATTAATGATGGCTAACGGAGCAAAGCTCGTCTCTTTAAGCGCTATTGTCAGCATGGCATTAATGAGTGCATGTACCTCTAATGAAGGTTTAAACTCACAGAGCGCAGTTAATGATCCTGCTAATAAGGTTATTGAAAGCCGCCTGATGAGCGACTACGAGGTCATTAAGACTGTCTCTTCTCAAATTGACCGTAATAATATTTACGACAATAGCATGCAGCCAGTTAACAAGACTGAAAAGTGCTTAATTCCATTCATGGTTGATGATGCAGCTGACTCGCGTATGTACTGGGATGGAAAGTGCTCTAATGGCCATGCAGTAGGTTTAGGCCGTGCGGTACGTACTATTGCTGATAAGAAAGTAGCTGAGTACCTGATTGAGATTGACGATAAGAACCCAGACACCTTACATACTTACCTGCGCTATGACGCTGGCCGTTTTGATAGTGAAATCGGTTATAGCGTTCTGACCTTAAAAGATAATAAGTTCACTGGCTTTAGCGCCACTATGGGCTATAACGACCAAGACTGGCTTGATGGTACCTACGAGTTTACTTATCGCTATGAAGATACTGCAAACTTCGTCTCATACACTAAGATTATCGATCTGCTCTCAGGTGAGTATTCATCCATTATCGCTTATCCAAACTTCAGCCATGACTTACTCAATGCCTCGGATAATGTGTTAAGCAGCATTTCTAAGACATATCGTTTGCTCGAAGGCCGCACCATGATTGGCTTATCCTACATTTGGCTCAAAGATGGCCGTTTGTTAATGAAGGATAATGCGACTGGTAGCGATAGTATCTTAACTGAGCATCCTGCTGAGCTTGAGACTATGGTCAATGAGATTCAAGATAAGGTTGCAGCTCAAACTGATATTGTGTCTAAGGAAGTTGAGAAAGGCTTTGCCAAGGTCGAAGAGTATTCTTCAAAGCAGTGCAAGCGTCCAAATGCCTTCTTCAAAGGTGATGAGGTGAATGTTGTTTGTGACTATCTTTTCAACCTTAATGCCGCCTATGATCAGTTAGTTGAGGCCAAAGAAGTTCGCTCTCATGAAATTGATTCTTTCCGTGACAGCCAGAACCAGCGTCTGCAAAAGCTCAATGACTACCTTAAGAACTTCAAGAAGTTAGGTTCTCCAGAGGATAAGAACTAATTTAGCGATCTCTCTTATATGTGAGTAGCTCATAAGCTAGTTAAGTCTTATCTGCTTTAGAGCCTACGCAAACAAAAACGCCCCATTGACCTAAGTCTCTGGGGCGTTTTGTATTTGGGGGTAAGCCATAATTAAATGCCAGGCTTACCCTTAATATCTTTAAACGAGCTTAACGGTAGGAACTGTACCGCTAGTGTCGCCGTAGTGGTTGGAGATAAAGTCATCAATAGTAACCTTAACTCCTTCCTCTTTTTCGATCATGTCGACTAAGCGCTTGCGCAGATCCATTTTGATGTCGGTATAGCAGATGTCTCTGATGAGGTTGTTAATCTCATACTCATCATTGTAGTTGTCGTGCATGAAGTCATCACGGTATCTATCAGCCTGGCAAGTCTCGATACCAGAGAGATCATCGGATGAAACCTCGTAGACAAATTGCTTAGTACGGATGCCACGAGCTACACGGCTTTGAGTGATGTAGTAGTACAGAGCCTCGCTCTCATCAATTTCTTTATCATCTAAAGAAAGGAGGTTCTGACCATAAAGATCTTCAGCATCAATACCAGCAACGGTTAGCATGGTCTTGCTTAGAGATAAGGTAGAGACTAAGTGGTCTACTACTTTGCTATCTTTAATAGCACCACCAGCAATAACTAATGGTACCTGTGAGCTATCGGCATGGATTGAGGAGGCGTAATCATCCTCACCCTTGCAACGCTTGTCTAAATTACGGCCGCCAAAGTGATTACCAGTAGCTGCAGTAAAGACGATAACTGTGTTATCCCACTCACCTGAGTCTTTGAGCTTTTCTACTAAACGACCGAGGTTACTATCAATGCTATTGCACTGAGCTAAGTGGTTCATGTAATCAGAACGGAAAGCACCAGCGTAAACCTGAATGGTGATAGGTACTGAGCAACGTACAAAGTTAACGCGCTTATCCTCATCAGGAGCAACGACAGTCTTAACGAGCTCATCTTCATTAGGAGCAGTGCCGTTTTGCTTAGCTAACTTTCTTTCAGCTTCTTTAGCTGCCTTTTGCTCATCGGTAAGCTTATCTTCTTCACGTGCCTCAAGCACAGAGCGCTTGATCATGGAGATGCATGGCTCGCCGTATGATAAAGTCATGAAGAAAGGCTTGGAGCTATCACGCTTATCTAAGAACTCTAAAGCAAAGTCTGTAAGCTTATCAGAGCGCCAACCGTTAAACTCAACCTTATTGTTGTTCTCATCAAAAACGTGGCCTGCAAAAAGCTCTGAGGTAGCGTTAAGGTCATCAGATGCACGCCAGAAGCCATTGAAGCCACCACGCTTATCAGCTGGAACTGCTTCGCCCTTGGTGCCGCCTAAGCCCCAGTGACCGATAAAAGAGGTCTCATAACCAGCATCGGCAAAGCTATTAGCAATGGTCTTGCAGTCGCTTGCAAGAGCTTGTCCCTTGCAAAACACCTGGTTTTCTACAGGAGTACGGCCTGTCATAACTGCTGCTTTGAATGCTGCAAGAGCAGGGGCAGTGTTAAAAGCGTGATTGAACTTAATACCTTGTGCAGCTAGCTCATCTAAAACCGGAGTAACTGGAAGCTTTTGGCCATAGCAGCCGCAAGTATCAAGGCGTTGCTGGCCACTGAGACAGAAGATGATGTTTGGTCGGTTAGTCTGAGTTGACATGCTGTATTCCTTTCAGATCTTAGTGCATAACTCTATAAGCAATAAAAGTCAGAGCTTATCGCTAATGCGCACCCCCAAGACGTCTGTATATGGGCTGATGTCTTGGGGGTGAGTATGAGCAAAAAGCCGACGCGCCGCAATTACTGCAATTTACTTGCCTAGTATGGCTTAGCAATCAATATCATACAGACAAAGTTACACTTTTGCACATAGATACGTACAAATGCAGAGCACGACAAGACTTTTATCTTGAGCGGGCGCTATTTACATGTTTGTTTAAGTGGCATGCTTGAGGTCAAGTGCACTTGCTGACTATGACTAACTGGCTCAATTTCTTTGAATGCGGTGAGTACTAGCGATTAGCTAATATGGGATTTGAGGCTGGAAAGTAGGTATTGAGGCTATAAGAGCTCTATGGTTTTGGGTGGAGGGATATTTTTAGCTCGATAAGATGAGAAGGGTGTTTTGCAAGATTGCCAGATATAAAAACATGGCCATCGAGACTTTTTAAAGCATAAAAAAACCCTGCTAAATAGCAGGGCTTTTTTAAAGAGTCGAAAGCTATTAGATTAACCTAAAGCCTTGATCTTCTGAGCAAGATCGCTCTTATGACGAGCAGCCTTGTTCTTGTGGATTAAACCCTTGCAAGCTGCACGATCTAATACTGGCTCAACTTCCTTGAAAGCTGCAACTGCTGCTTCTTTGTTGTTAGCGGCAACAGCGTTTAAAACCTTCTTTACTAAGGTACGCATCTTGGAACGAGCAGCAACATTACGCTGACGTGACTTCTCGGTTAACTCAACGCGCTTCTTTGCGGACTTAATGTTAGGCACAAATAGCTCCTGGAATTTATAAAGTACTTTAAAATGTAGAGCCACGGCTGCCATATGAACAAATGCCGGTGGCACTAAACGCGCTATTATACCAAAGCGAAGAGGAAATTGCATATTTTTGTGTGCGAGATCCCGATTTTTTGAAAAGTAAGCAAAATCTTTGCGTTTTTAGGAGCTGCAATTTGTGCTCTAAAGCCTTATTTTATCGGGAGTTTTGAGTAGATTTGGATTCATGGGAAATTTCGCTATAGCTGAGGTATTGATCTTGTCATAGGACTTTCGAGTGTGACTTTTAATGGCTTTTTGACCATAACTTAAAGCTCTCGATTGCCTTTCTAGATATCGCTACAGGGATTTTTCTTGAGCATCAAAGCATCATCATTTTTTGGGGGGAGATGATGCGGCAAAGTGGCATGCGTGTGTTTTGTGTGGGCGGGGCTTAGCTCAATGCTATGTGGGGAGTAACTTAGTTGTTGCCTTGCCTTTTATGAGTAAATCTCATAGCAAAGTCTTATATGATTAGTTTGTTATATGCCTTTGCTTATCATGGAATGTAGAAGCTTTACTCTGAGTTTGATCGCTTTTAATCGTAGCTTGATAACATTTTGACTATTTTCATGGCACACATCTATTGCTATGAGTGCTAGGATTAGCAACCTAAGTATCTTCTATGGAAGCTAATGAACAAGTCTGCTCGGCTTATGACTCTCTAATGGACTAGCTTGAGTGTTGTCTTAAAAACATTAGTGTCTATAGTAGTTATAGGGCCCGTGTACACTGGGTTTACAGATGCGGCGCAAAATTTGCTGTAGATGCGTTCATGCATTTCGATAGTATCAGGAGAGTCCAATTGGCTAATCAGTTTAGTAAGCGTTTAATGCAGTTACTGCTAGGCTCATGTGTACTGAGTGCGTCGGTGTTTACAGTTGCATGTAACAGCGTCTCACCAGTCACTGGCAAAACAATGACTGATCAAGAGCAGGCTGCCTATGAGGCTGAGATCGAGCGCGTAAATACTCTCAAGGTTAATTGTCGTAAAGAAGACGGTAAGAGCTGTAATGTTATGGCTACCGATGTTCTTGCTGACTACGAAAAAAGCCATAATTTCGACGATCTTAAGAGTGCTATCTTACTTGCAACTAAAGCTTGTTATACAGATAAGCGTTATTGCTTAACTAAAGGCGATCTCTTCTACCGTGCTTACAAAGATGGCCATAGCATTGATAGCTTCTTACCAGGCCGTTACATTCGTGAAGAGATGTCTGAGGCTTACAAGATGGCTACTGACAGTGGCGATCTTGCGATTGCTGCAGATGCTTATTACAAGCTAGGCTTAGTGAATACTGACTTTGGCCGTGTCAAAGAGGCAAAGCAAAACTTTGACATGAGCTGTAAGCTTGGCAATTCTTCATACTGCTTAAAGGGTGCAACTAAGTTAGCATCCTCCACCTCAAAGGATTCAGAAGATGGTAAGGCTTTAATTGAAAGTACCAATGATACTTTCAAGAAAGCTTGCGATCTTAACAATGTAGATGCATGTATTTCTTTAGCATCTCGTTTAGATGAGCAAAAGAAGCCTGCTGAGGCAGAAGCTGCACTGCAGAAGGCTTGCTCTTTAAAGGATAAGAGTGCTTGTGAGAAATTAGCCGTACGCTTCACCAAGCAAGGCAAAAAGGCTGAAGCTCGCGATGCATATAAGCAGTCATGTGATTTAGGCAACGTTAACAGCTGCTATGTGCTCTCTCGTGCTGAGATTCGTTTAGGCGAGATTGATAAGGCTGCTCCTTTAGTACAAAAGACCTGTGATTCAGGGGATGCAAATGCTTGTTACATTAGCGGAAGCCTCTATCAGGTTAAGGCCAACTCACAGCAGACTTTAGCCTCATTAACTAAGGCATGTGCTGCAAATAATGCCGATGCATGCTATGCACTGGCTATTTCAGAGTCATCTGATCGCTCTGGCATGATGTCTAAGGCATGTAGCTTAGGCAATAAGAATGCTTGCGATGCTTTAGCATCTACCTTCGTACAGTCAAATGCTGATGCAGTAGGCGCTTATAGCAGATCTTGTGATGCAGGCAATAAGGATGCTTGCGTTCAGTCTGGTTTATCCTTAGCTGCAACTGGCGATATTAATGGTGCTAACAGCATGCTTTCAAAGGCTTGTGATCTTAAGTCAGCCGTAGCTTGCGAAATGCTAGCCGTTTCTAGCATGCGCTCTGGTCACTATGATGCTGCAGTAAAGTCTGATACTCGTGCTTGCTCATTAAACTCAGCTAATGCCTGCAACCGTTTAGGTCTTTTCTATACCGATGGCATTGGTGTTAAGAAGAACCTGAACACTGCATTAACTTACTTCAACAAGGCATGTAAGCTTGGCAACAAGGGCGCTTGCTACATTGTTAATGGTAAGTAGATCTAAGCAATTACAGTATTAGTTTCAAAGCCATATCACTTGGCTTTACTAATTACGAATGAAAAATGCCAGACCGGTTCAGCCAGTCTGGCTTTTTTTCGCCCAAACAAAAGGATGACTGAGTCAACGACTATGGTTGGATTAGCTCAGCTTATGCCATTTGCTATCCTCATAAAATGAGCAAATAGAGGGTTATTAATGGCGTTCATAGACGTGCTGAACACGTTAGAGGCGCTATGCAGTGCGGCCTGAACGGCTCGGGGTAGGGGTAGATATTAGGCGCTATGCCGTGTGGCCTGAACGGCACGAGGTAGGGGTAGGTATTAGTCGCTATGTCGCGTGGCATGAAAGGAACAGGGCATGGATGGGCGGCTATTGCGTACGGGGGTTGGCTTTTGTGAATAATTTATGTGGATAGCTGTAAGCTTGTGGTGCAAATGACCATGATTTTTAAGCGAAAGTATGCGATTTTGCACTAACTTAGTGCTCATCGGGTGTATGATAAGCGACTGTCACCTAATCGCTTATATAATCAGTCATCAAGACTTTGTACTAGTTCAATCAACGCTCTCCATTTAGGCCATTGCTTAGCACAATATAGGGCTATGTAGCTTGATTGAGGCTTGCAAACTCAATAATATTAAGCATTCGGTGTTTTGATAGCAGTAAGTTCACTTTGGTGCATCAACCTAAACGTGAAATTTGTTGCTGTTGTTATGGTGTGTTTAACATAGAGCATGCTCATGTTTAAGCACTTTAAGCCGTAGCTCGTGACCAAGCTCAAGCTTTGGAATCTAGATACATTAAATGTCTTTAGATCGCGAGCATTGCTTGCTATTGTGCTTTCTTTGCAATATGGAGTGGCCTGTAGCAATGCAAAAACAACTGCCCTTAGACAGATCTAAAGTATGTAGCAACCTGTAAAAGGTACTTATGATTTAGATTCTGCTGCGCTATTTAAGTAACGCTAATCTTAGTTGGTCTAATGAGTTACTTAAGTGCGTCAGGTAGTTTGCTTAACTAGATGTTGTTTGTAAGCTTGGATAAGGCTTAATAGGAAAGGATCATGCGTCTTTATCGTTGGTTGTCTGATTATCATGGCTCCGAAAGAGGAATTGCGCTAGCTATTGGCAATTTCGACGGCTTTCATATGGGCCATCAGGCCGTTATTGAACGCATGAAGCAAAAGGCCAAAGAACATAATCTTGAGACTGCAGTGATGATCTTTGAACCGCAGCCTATGGAGTTCTTTGGTAAAGAAGTGCCAGCTCGACTGTTCTCAGTACGTGATAAATTGCGTATGTTCCGTGCTGTCGGCATTGAAAACGTGTTCTGCATGAACTTCACTTACAAATTTGCAGACATGGATGATAAGCAGTTCACCTCAATGCTCTTTGATAAAATTGGCGTTAAGAGTGTTACTGTAGGATCTGACTTTAACTTTGGTCGTAGAGGTGCATATAACTTAGACGACCTAAAGCGTTGTGCTCAAGAGGCTGGCGTTGAATGCTCAGCTATTGAGAAAGTGGAGAATGATGGCAAACGCATCTCTTCAACCTTGCTGCGCTCTTTAGTTAAAGATGGCGACTTCTCAACTGTAACTAAGTATATGGGGCATGAGTACTCCATTGCAGGTCGTGTAGTTCACGGTAATGCAATTGGTCGTACCATAGGCTTTCCTACTGCTAACATCAATCTCAACCGCCGTGTATGCCCGCTTAAGGGTGTATATGCCGTCAAGATTACTCTTGAGGATGCCGTTTACGATGGTGTGGCGAATGTAGGTTACCGCCCAACTATTTCAACACCGACACTTAATACTCTGCTTGAGGTTCATATCATCAACTTTACTGGCGATATCTACGGTAAAGAGATCGAAGTTACTTTTAAATACAAGATCCGTGATGAGATGAAGTTTGAGAGCTTAGATGCTTTAGTTCAACAGATTAGTGCAGACAAAGAGCGTGCACTGACACTTTTAAGCCGCAAAGATACTTAACAGTATGGTTAAAGGTGATGAAGGCAAGCAAGAAAGCATTTTTTGAACTTTTGTATCCTCACTTTTAATTTAAGGCTTTAATGAGCGTAAGCTAGGTAGAGTACAGAGATTTTTTAGATCGCTTTGATCTTGAATTATGGTTGTGAGTCAGCCTTTGTCCACTTAGTAAAAGTGAACAAAGGCTGGGGTCATACCCATAAGATTCAAAGTTTTTATGTTAATCGTTATTACAATTTAGGATGCTTCCAATGGCAGATTACAAGTCCACTTTAAATCTTCCTGAGACCGCATTCCCTATGCGTGGCGACTTAGCCAAGCGTGAGCCTCAGATGCTCAAGAACTGGGAAGAGCAGGATCTGTATAACAAGATTCGTAAGTCACGTGAGAACTGCGACATTTTCATTCTCCACGACGGCCCTCCATATGCCAACGGTAATATCCACATTGGCCACGCGATTAACAAGACTTTAAAAGACATTATTATTAAGGCCAAGACTCTTTCTGGCTTTGACTCACCTTATGTGCCTGGATGGGACTGCCACGGCCTGCCTATTGAGTTAAAGGTAGAAGGCGAAGTTGGCAAGCCAGGCGAAAAGATCGACGCAGCTCAGTTCCGTGAGGAGTGCCGTAAGTACGCTCATCGCCAAATCGACGCTCAGAAGAAAGACTTCAAGCGTTTAGGTATCTTTGGTGATTGGGACAATCCATACCTCACCATGAACTTCGATACCGAGGCTAACATTATCCGTGCCCTAGGTAAGGTTATTGAGAATGGTCACTTCATCTTAGGTTACAAGCCAGTTTACTGGTGTATGGACTGTCAGTCTGCTTTAGCTGAGGCTGAGGTTGAATACTACGACGTAACCTCTGATGCCATCTTCGTGCGCTTCTTAGCTGAGGATAAGGATGCCGTCTTAAAGGCATTTGGTACCGACGCTGGTGAAGGCGACGTAAGCTGCGTAATTTGGACCACCACTCCATGGACCTTACCTGCAAACCGCGCTATCTGCTTAAACGAGGGTCTTGAGTACTCCTTAGTTCAGGTTAAGGGCGAAAAGGCTGGTCGTTACATCATCGCTAGCGAGTTAGTTGAAGGTGTGATGAAGACCATCGGTATTGGCGAGGACGACTACTCTGTATTAGCCGTTTGCGCTGGTGCAGCATTAGAGAACCTGCGTTTCCACCACCCATTCTATGAGCTCACTGTTCCAGTAGTTTTAGGTAACCACGTTACCTTAGAGGCTGGTACTGGCTGCGTTCACACCGCTGGTGGCCACGGTCTTGACGACTACTATGTTTGCATGAAGTACAACCTTGAGATCTTCAACCCAGTAGGCCCAGATGGTTGCTTCCTGCCAAATACCCCTCTGTTTGCCGGCCTGAACGTATTCAAGGCTAACCCAGAGGTTATCAAGGTATTAGTTGAAAAGGGTGCTTTATTAAAGGCTGAGAAGATCACCCACAGCTACCCACACTGCTGGCGTCACAAGACCCCAGTTATCTTCCGTGCTACTCAGCAGTGGTTCATTACCATGGACGGTAATGGTCTGCGTAAGCGTGCACTTGAGGAGATCAAGGGTGTTCGTTGGATTCCTGCATGGGGCCAAAACCGTATTGAGGCAATGGTTACACAGCGTACTGACTGGTGTATTTCACGTCAGCGTACCTGGGGTATGCCATGTGCCGTCTTAGTTAACAAGGAAACTGGCAAGATCCACCCAAGAACTTCTGAGATCATTGAGAAGGTCGCTAAGGAAGTTGAAAAGAAGGGTATTCAGGCTTGGTGGGATCTTAAGGTTGAAGACTTAATTCCTGCTGAAGAGGCATCTTTATACTACAAGGATCCAAACACCTTAGACGTATGGTTTGACTCTGGCTCAACCCACTTCTCAGTTACCGATCAGCGTCCTGAGTTCCGTGGTAAGACTGCAGATCTCTACCTTGAGGGTTCAGATCAGCACCGTGGCTGGTTCATGTCCTCCTTAATGCTTTCTGTAGCCATGAAGGATAAGGCTCCATACCGTCAGGTTCTTACCCACGGCTTTACCGTGGATGAGAAGGGCCGCAAGATGTCCAAGTCCTTAGGTAACGTTATTGCTCCTCAGGAAATCTGGGACAAGATGGGTGCCGATGTTCTTCGTCTGTGGGTTGCTACTAACGACTACACTGGTGATATCGCTGTTTCTCAGGAAATCTTCAAGCGCTCATCTGATGCTTACCGTCGTATCCGTAACACCATCCGCTTCTTACTAGCAAACTTAAATGGTTTCGATCCAGAGCAGCACATGGTTAAGTTTGAGGACATGGTTGAGCTCGATAAGTGGGCTGTTTCCTTAGCTAAGAAGACCCAGGATAGCATCATTGCTGACTATGACAATTACGATTTCCACCTCGTAATCAAGTCATTAATGAAGTTCTGCTCTATTGAGCTTGGTTCTTTCTACCTCGACATCATTAAGGATCGTCAGTACACCGCTAAGACTGACTCTTTAGCACGTCGTTCATGCCAGAGCGCTCTGTACCTTATCGCTCAGTGCTTAGTACGTTGGATTTCTCCAATCCTTTCCTTCACCGCTCAAGAGGCTTGGGAAGCACTGCCTGGCAAGCATGACGAGTACGTCTTTACTGCCACTTGGTTTGAAGATGAGAACTTAAAGACCTTAGATGAGTCTTCTAAGTTCAACTCAGCATACTGGGAGCGTATCTTAGCTCTGCGTGACGAAGTTAACCGCGCCATCGAGAAGGTTCGTAACGAAGGTGTCGTTGGTGGTTCTTTAGAGGCTGAAGTTAAGATCTACGCTAAGGGCCAGGCTGCTGAAGACCTTAAGGCCTTAGGTGAAGAGTTACGCTTTGTGCTCATTACCTCCAAGGTAACCGTAGTTGAAGAGGATGCTCCAGAGGGCGCATTCACCGCTGATGTTAACTCACAGAAGGTTGCATTCGTGGTTACTAAGTCAGGTGCTGCTAAGTGTGAGCGTTGCTGGCACTATGAGGAAGGTGTTGGCTCTAATGCCGAGCACCCAACCCTCTGCCCACGCTGCATTGAGAACATCCTGCGCTTTGGTGAGAAGCGTCTGTTTGCTTAATTACAATATAGCTAAACAAGCAGCTTAACCTCATGTTTTTGCTGCCGCGTTTAGATGAGGCTTAACCTCAAAAGGGAGGCCACACTTAAGAATGATTCTTTGGTGTGGCCTCTTTTTTTGCTGTTTGCTATCATGGCAGCCATTCATTAGTCATTAAGCTAGTGAGACCTTATTAACTTTCTGTATAGCGAAGCATAGTTGTGTCAAAACATTCTCAGGCGATCTTCTCTAATCGAAGAGCGCGTAATGGTTCTGTATTCTTATTACTCAGTGTTGTAGTGATCATCCTCGATCAGATCACTAAGTATCTAACTGTTGAGAACATCGCATATAACACCCGTGGTATTGAGATCCTACCGTTTTTTAATCTCGTGCATGTCTATAACTACGGTGCAGCCTTTAGCATGTTTGCCTCTTGGGGTGGCGCACAGCGCTACTTCCTCTCTGGCATTGCCATTGTGATGACCTTAGTGTTCTTAGTCGTTCTGTTGCGCACTAAAGCAACTGCTAAGTGGCATTGCGTATCCTATGCTCTGTTTATTGGTGGCGCGATTGGTAATCTTATCGACCGTCTCATGCATGGCTACGTTATCGATTTTTTACTTTTCTATCTGCAAGATAGCGATGGCAATATCACATGGGCATATCCAGCTTTCAACGTAGCTGACATCGCCGTAGTCTGTGGTGCTGTATTGATGGTAATTCTGGCGATCTTTACTAAAGAGCCCAAAAAATAGTCACCAACGCTAAAGCAGCAAAGCGATATATCGCAATACTAAAGCTGAACAGCGATATATCGCAATGCTAAAGTAGCAAAGCGATATTCAGCAATGCTAAAGCTGAACAGCGATATATCGCAATGCCAAAGCAGCAAAGCTATATTCAGCAATGCTAAAGCTGAACAGCGATATATCGCAATGCCAAAGAAGCAAAGCGATATTTAACAAAGCTAAGCACTCTCGTCATGCTAACTTATCGCTAGCGACATATGAGCAAGAAATAAAGAGGCTAGGTTTACACCTGGCCTTTTTTTATTGTTGCCACCAAGCCTTTTGAAAGCGCATAAATTTAGTCAATTAAGACATGCTGCTAGCAAAATTGAAAACACCTTAGTTCAGGTGCACGTATTTATTTTTATGACACTATCTTTCATATAGAGCGCTTAACTCTTTACTTAAGAGGCTCATTGTTTTAGCCTTTTATGGCTACATATAGATAGCAGCTAAAAGTTTATATGGTAGCCATTGTCATCACAGGTCTGCGCTGCTGATTTTGGCATTAGCAGACTTGCTTGTAACGTTAGGGGTTTTTTGTGAGCTTTAAGATTTTACTGGCTAGAACACGCGGTTTCTGTGCAGGTGTTGAGCGTGCTATCAATGTGGTTAACAAGGCACTTGAAAAGTACGGTACTCAAAAGGTTTATGTGCTGCATGAAGTAGTACATAACAAGCACGTCGTAGCAGATTTAGCATCGCGTGGTGCTCACTTTGTCGATCACCTCTCTGAGATCCCAAATCCTGAAGATAAGGTTGTGATCTTCTCTGCTCACGGTGTGGGTATTAAGACTGTCAATGCCGCTGAGGCATTAAAGCTCGTAGTGATTGATGCTACTTGCCCATTAGTAAATCGTGTACATTTCAAGGTAGCCAAGGCCGCTGAGCAGGATAAGGAAGTTATTATCATTGGTCACGACGGTCACCAAGAAGTGCTTGGTACCGTTGGTCAGTACCAGGGCGATGACAGTAAGGTGCATGTGATCTTGACACCTGATGATGTCTCTAAGCTCAAGTTATCATCTGACAAGGCTGTATTTGCCACTCAGACTACCTTATCTATCGATGAGACTGATTTAACTGTAACTGCGCTTAAAGAGAAGTTCCCATTTATTGAAGGCCCAAAGCGCGACGACACCTGCTTTGCTACTCAGCATCGCCAGGCCGCAGTTAAGACCTTAGCTGAGAAGTGCGACTTAGTAATCGTGGCTGGATCAGAAAACAGCTCTAACTCCAAGCGTCTGAGCGAAGTTGCTCTTAGCATGGGCGTACGATCTTTCTTAATTGATGATTGCTCCAACATTACCGACGAAATGATCGCTGGTGCAACTCGCATTGGTATTACTGCAGGTGCTTCTGTACCTGAGCATATTGTTACTGAGATCATCGCCTTCTTAAAGAGCAAGGGTGGCGAGGATGAAGTTGAGCTCGTGGGTGATGAGCAAATCCACCGCGTGTTCCCGCTTCCAGACGGCATCTAATGGATTTGAACACTTGATACAGCATCAGACTAGCACTGCATCAAGTTACTTTTACTCGTCTGAAACAAGGCCATCATTGATGGCCTTTTTTAACTCTATCATTGCTAGACACTGTCCCACGCACTATCGTATGCGCCTTGAGCGATCGCGTACGCAACGATAGGTCGCATACGCCACGAGCGATCGTATGCGTCACGAGGTTGTGTGTGATACGAGCGATCGTATGCGCACTCACTTAAGCCGCTTAGCATGAGTGCTAATATCAAGGTCTCCAAATTCACGTTCGCTTGGTTATGCCTTGCAGCTGCGTTTCATCGTCTGAACGTAGCAAGCTAGTATATGAATTTAGGAATTGATTGGGGATAGGCGCTCATTTGTGGCATATCTTTGCGCTTTACAGTACAATAAGTGGCTTTTTACGGTGCCTTTGGGTACCACGGATTTTAATCATTCACTTAGCTATGGGATGTTAGAAGGCTCTTGGCGCTAGCTGTCATTCCTTGTTCCTGTAGGCTTAGAGTGAAGAGACGGTTTGGGCTATGGCTGACAAAAACTTTTTGCAAGAGGTCTCTAAGAGACGTACTTTTGCCATTATTTCCCACCCAGATGCGGGTAAAACAACCATTACTGAGAAGGTGCTCTTATTCGGTAGCGTAATTCAGCGTGCCGGTGAAGTTAAGGGTCGTGGCTCAACAGGTTCGTTTGCCAAGTCAGACTGGATGGCCATGGAAAAAGAGCGTGGCATCTCCGTCTCCACTTCCGTAATGCAGTTCCCGTACAACGGCTGTATCGTTAACCTCTTAGATACTCCAGGCCACGAAGACTTCTCTGAAGATACTTATCGTGTGCTTACTGCAGTTGACTCCTGCTTAATGGTGATCGACGCAGCTAAGGGTGTTGAGGATCGTACTCGTAAGCTGATGGAAGTTACCCGTCTGCGCGATACTCCGATCTTAACCTTCATGAACAAGCTCGATCGTGAGACTCGTAATCCATTAGAGCTTTTAGATGAAGTTGAGTCTGAGCTTAAGATCCTGTGCGCACCAGTTACTTGGCCTATTGGTTCTGGTAAGTCATTTAAGGGTATTTACCACATCCTGCGTGATGAGGTTATTCTCTATCAATCAGGTCAGGGCTTCCACATTCAAGAGCGTCGTACTATCAAGGGCATTGATAATCCTGAGGTTGATGCGGCAGTGGGTGAGGATTTCGCTAAAGAACTGCGTGAGAGCATGGAGCTTATCTCCATGGCCTCAAATAGCTTTGATTTAGAGGCTTTCTTAGCAGGTGAACTCACTCCTGTATTCTTCGGTACTGCTTTAGGTAACTTCGGTGTTGATTGCATGCTCGACGGTTTAACCGAGTGGGCTCCAACTCCACTGTCACGCAAGGCAGATAGCCGTGAGGTTAAGGCTCAAGAAGAGAAACTGTCTGGCTTTATCTTTAAGATTCAGGCCAATATGGATCCTAAGCACCGTGACCGTATTGCGTTCATGCGCTTAGTATCTGGTGAGTATCGTAAGGGCATGAAGATGCGTCATGTACGTATCGGTCGTGATGTGCAGATCTCTGATGCTGTTACCTTCCTTGCTGGTGAGCGTGATATTGCCTCTGAGGCTGTTGCTGGTGACATTATCGGTATTCATAACCACGGTACTATTCAGATTGGCGATACCTTTACTGAGGGTGAAGAGCTTCACTTTAGCGGTATTCCAAACTTTGCTCCTGAACTGTTTAGACGTATTCGTCTGCGCGATCCGCTCAAGCAAAAGCAGCTTTTAAAGGGCTTAGTACAGTTATCTGAGGAAGGTGCCGTACAGGTATTCCGTCCACTCATTAACAACGACCTCATCGTAGGCGCTGTCGGTGTACTGCAGTTTGACGTGGTGGTATCTCGTCTTAAGAATGAGTACAACGTTGATGCTGGCTATGAGAACGTAGCTGTTACTACCGCTCGCTGGATTAGCTCTGATGACAATAAGGCCTTAGAAGAGTTCAAAGATAAGGTTCCAACCTACTTAGCATTAGACGGTGGTGATAACCTCACTTACCTTGCTACATCAGGTGTTAACCTCAATCTTGCGATGGAGCGTTATCCAAAGATTCGCTTTGCCGCAACTCGCGAGCACTAATACAAAGGACTTAACCTACGGGCGTCACTCAAAAAATAGCTTAATCTACTAGCGCCACTCATATATGGCCTCAAATTATGAGGCCTCATTAAGATAATGAACGTAGTGGCGCTTAGTAGAAGACTTTTTGACGCTCTGATATATCAGGCTTTAGTGAAATAAGTTACAACAGACAGAACTATTTTGGTGCATAACTCTAGACTATGTTTGTAATCTAGATTTTTTGTAAATTAAGTTGGCAGAATTGAATTTTTGGTATATCAAGCGGTCAAAGCTCATGCAATATCAAAATGGCTATTTGCGTATGTAAGTTTTGATGTCTTCGATAACTCTAGATGCCATATTTACCCCGTTTGCCTGTATCTAGGCAACGGGGTTTTGTTTTTTAAGTCTTAGCAAAACGCCATAATCAAGATAAGTATCTTATTGCTGATGTGCCATTATACGAAAGCTGTCAACATTTACGTTTGAGTAAAGTGCTACAATCGATCTTAGTTTTATATAAAAACTACATTAAGTTTGTTATCGATTACATCAGTTGTTACAAGTAACCATGACACCATCATTTTTTGTAGCAGTTGGTGGGCTTAATATGCACGTCGCTTTGAGTCTAATTTCAAGCTGACATATTAGTGATGAGCTAGAGCAAGGTTAGCTCAGGCACTGCCCATGGCACTTAACACCGGGTGATTTTGAGCACAACAGCTTAAATGTGCATGCTTTGCTGCATAGAGATTGCATTTAGTTTTCATAGTGCAAAGTTACTGTATTAGATCAAGTCTAAACGCCATTGTGTGGGCTTGTATAAACCACGCGCTTAGATATATGAGTACTGTAACCTTTGCTCAGTGCCACAGTATGCACGCTGCAGCATCTGCTTGTTAGAACGATTTTGTAGTCGCATTGATTTATAAGTTAAAGGTAGTAGATTGCTTTTGAGCAGCTACTCATAGTTTTCTCTTCTCAAGATACTGAGATCGGTTAAGGAATGCTGTTAGTAGCATTTGCAACGTTGGTTTCATTTCTTAACAGTTTCGATCTTGTCGGCAAGACTTGTTGTTGGCCTACATCAAGTCAGAGAGCGTCAGCACAGATTAAGGTTTTACTATGAAAAGCCGAGTCGTAAAGATATTCATGGTGCGATTTTTCATCGTACTAGTGACTTTATTTTATCTGTATGCAGGATATCTCTATCAGACTATTGAGTCTCGAAAGAACATTGCCCGTACAACTGCTTCTGAGGCCATGCAGCAGTTTGAGATGATTCTTGACGGTCTTATTGAAAAGACCAATATGATCGAAAGCTACATTCACTATCTTGGTGATGATCAGATGCGCATCATGTTCAAGGATCATGAGCCGTATACCTTCTACAAAGAGTTCAACATGCTCTCTGCCATGTTGTACGACTCTGCAGCGATCAAAGCTTTTCAAATTGCGCCAAACGGCGTCGTTACTTTTTGCTACCCAATAGACGGTAATGAGGAAGTAATCGGCTATGACATTTTGCATGATGAGGCCTTAGGCGATGGACCACAGCTATCCGTTAGTGCTGGCCTTTTAGATATTGATGGCCCAGTTGCGTTAAGACAAGGTGGCACCGGTCTTATCGTGCGTAATCCTGTCTTCTATAAAAACGGTGAGTTCTGGGGCTTTGCCACCATTGTGCTGTCTTTACCTGATGTTATTGAACCTTTTGGCTTTAATGATCTTGCACGTAAAGGCTATCAGTTTATTTTGGAGGTGGAGTCTGATAAGCGCCATGAGGTAATTGCTGACAATATCGATAAAGATAAGCTAGATGATGCCGTCGAAGTAACTAAAATGATTGCTGGACGTAAGGCAACTTTACGTCTTGCTCCAGATAGCAGCTGGTTTGTCCTATCTAAAGCTTGGTACCAAATTGCTTTCTTCTTGGTGCTCTCTTTATTTATTTCTTATCTGTTAACTCGTAACAAGGTTTCCTCATTGCGCATTGTTGAGGCTTTAGAGAACGAGAAGAATCTAAGAAAGATCACCGCACAAGCTTACCATGAGGCAGAGCAAGCTAATACAGCAAAATCAGACTTCTTAAGTGCCATGAGTCATGATTTGCGTACTCCAATGAACGCGATCGTGGGTCTGTGTATTTTGCTTGAGCGCGAGGCTAATAATCCTCAAAAAGTACTTGATTATGTACGTAAGCTTAAGGGATCATCGCATCATTTACTTGGCCTTATCAATGACATCTTAGATATGTCAAAAATTGAAAGCGGTAAGGTCGCTTTAAATGTACGTGAGTTCTCGATCGCTACTTTAATTGACAACATTAATAATATTGTTAGACCTCAAGCTAATGATCGCGAGCAAGTCTTTGAGATCTTTGTCGAGGGCATTGAGCATGAGTTCCTCATTGCCGATGATCTACGCTTAAATCAGATTATTTTAAATCTCTTATCTAACGCCATTAAGTACACTCATAATGGTGGCCGTATCTCGCTTAAGGTAACTGAGCATAAGATGCGTTCTCCATCCATTGCCATGTTCGAGTTTGAAATTGTCGATAATGGTATGGGTATGTCTCAAGAGTTCTTAAAGCATGTCTTTGAGCCTTTCGTGCGCTCTAAGGATGTTCAGGGAACTGCAATTCAAGGTACAGGATTGGGTATGGCAATTACCCACAATCTCATCAAGTTGATGGGCGGTACCGTTGAGATTCACTCAGCTGTTGGTGAGGGTACGAGAGTTAATGTCAGACTGCCAATGAAGGTTAGAATCGAAGCATTACATGACTCGATCTTCTTTAAGCAGCTGGGCATTCAAAATATCCTTTTAATCGATGATGATGCCGATGCTGGCTCCTCAGTCACTACCATTATGGCTGAGGCTGGTGTAAAGGTCGTTCATGCTTTTAATGAACAAGAAGCCTTTGAAAAACTCAAAGCTGCCAAAGCAAAAGGCGAGGATATTAACCTCATTCTGCTCGATTTAAAGCTAGGAGAACAAAATGGCATTGATGTAGCTAAGGCTCTTAAAGACAGTGAGTTTAGCGACATCTTAGTCATTTTACTTACTGCATTTGATTACGATGATGTAGAGCTTGATGCTATAGAAAATGGCGTGGCGGGATTCATCCGTAAGCCATTGTTCTTAAGCAACTTAAAGCCAACACTTGAGAGTATCTACGGTCATAAGAGTTCCGATAGCTCAAGCGAGTGCGAGTGTTGTTTTAAGGGCTTACATATACTTGCAGCTGAGGATAATGAGCTCAACTCAGAGATCTTGGTAGATATTCTAAGCATGCAGGGTGCAACTTGCGACGTATGCGTCAATGGTAAGGAGATCGCCGAAAAGTTTGAGACCACTAATCCTGGTGATTACGATCTCATCTTAATGGATGTGCAAATGCCTGTGCTAAATGGCCTTGAAGCAACTAAGTTAATCCGTGCCTCAAGCCGGCCACATGCTAAGACCATCCCAATCATTGCCATGACTGCCAATGCATTCTCTGATGATATCAAGGCATCCATTGATGCAGGTATGAACTACCACATCTCTAAGCCAATCGATATTAAGGTGCTTGAACAGACCATTCGCAAGCTTAATCTGCGCCCTCGCGCTGCTGCTTCAGCACTAGATGCTAACGCCGCAGTCAACACCACTGCTGTCTCCGTAGCAGCAGATGCCAATGCCGCTGCCGCAGCGTCCGATAATGCTGCAGCCAATGCATCTGCAGCTGCCGCAGCGTCCGGTGATGCCGCAGTCAATGCGTCTGCCGCTGCCAGCGCACAAGCAGTATCACTAGATGCAGAGTCTGTTGCTGCTGCTGCAGAAAATGTTGCAACTCCAAACAATGCTACTGAAGTCAAAGCTACTTCAGGCTCAGACAACCATGGCGCTAAGTAGATAGGCCCATTCTATCTTTATGCTTATGTAGAGCCAGGTTACGTGCCTAGCTCTATGTAAGTCCATCCTGTTAAGCCACAGTGCAGCCATCGCAGTTGTACAGTGGAATCAATCTAGTCGTAATTTAATGTCACAACGCTGTTTCAATAAGCAAGATACGCATTGCCATCTGCTCTTGGGTCTTAAAGAACTTGATCTTAGTGCTCATTCACGTCTAAATTGCGCACAAGAAGCTATTGATGCAGCAGCTCAAGATCAAAACTTGCCTCAAGTGCTCAGCACAGATGAACTTGCTAGCGATGCTATTTCAAGGCGAATTAACTCCTTTCTTAAGAGCGATATAGATTGCTTTTATTGCTTTAGTACTTGTTATAAAGATGCCAAAGCCTGTTATGAGGTGCTTGAGTACTATAGTGAGAGAATAGAAACAGCCAAGAAAACCATCTATTTAGGCCTAGGGCTGCATCCTTTTAATGTGAATGCTGAGTACATAATTGAGCTTAAGGCATTAGAGATCTTAATTGAGCGTATCCAAAATAATAGGCCAGATATAATGCCAGTGCTCGGCGAGGTAGGCCTTGATAAACGGATTGAAGTGCCGTTAGCGCTGCAGCTTAAGTGCGTTAAGGACTTTATTGCCAAGACTCAAGCCTACAAAAAGCCGTACTCTTTTCATTGTGTGCGGGCGCAAAATGAATTAGATGCTTTGATCTCAAGCTTTGGTAAAGACTCTCTTGAGGTCATTATTCATGGCTTTAATGGCTCTTATGGGGCAGCCATGTCATGCCTTAACAAAGGCTATAAACTTGGTCTAGGCAGTAGTCTGTTAGCCGGGCAAAACGCATCTAAATTTGCCAAGATCATTAAGGATGCTCACATAGAAGGCCTACAAAACACGCATCTGCTATTAGAGTCAGACTTTGATGGCAGTAAGACTCAAGATTACGATGCCACCCTCCTAACTAAGATTGAGCACCAACTACAAAGCCTAACGAATATCTAAGATCGAGCTCTTAGTACAAAGTCTAATGGCTAATTAAGTTGCCACTCTTAGCTTCACTCACAGTATGAACCATGACAAAGCTCATGCTTCAGTCTAAGCAACATCAAGGCGCATACTCTATGTTCTGCTTATGCAGCGTCGGCATAAGGATTGCACATTAAACTTCGCTGTTAATTGCCTTAAATAAGGCATTAGTACCTTAGATAGTCTCTAGATAAGTGCTTGAGATAGGAGAGAGAGAAATGGCCTTATATGTGAATACAAATGTGAGCTCGCTTAATGCACAGCGCAAGCTCGCTAATGCTACTCTGGCGCTTAATACCTCGTTTCAGAGACTCTCCTCAGGTCTTCGTATCAACAGTGCTAAGGACGATGCTGCAGGTCTGCAGATCGCCAATCGTCTCACATCCCAAATCAATGGACTTATACAAGGCAACCGTAACGCTAATGACGGTATTGCGCTATGTCAGACTATTGAAGGAGCATTAGACGAAACCACCAACATGATGCAGCGTATCCGTACTCTTGCGGTACAGGCTGCTAACGGTACTAACACAGCAAAAGATCGTCAGGCTCTCCAAGAAGAAGTTAAGTCCCTGTCTCACGAAATCACCCGTATTGCCCAAAAGACTACCTTTGCAGGCGCATCCGTGCTCGATGGCGGTACTGCTCCTAATAACCTCATGCGTCAGATCATGAACAATGGTCAAGGTACAGGCAAGTATGAGTACTTCTTTCAGGTAGGCGCGAACGCCAATGACGAGCTCACCTTAGAGTGCGGTGCTTTTACCATGCCTGGTATCATGGCGATGGTTAACGCAGGTAGAGCGCAGAATGATCAGATGAAAATTGGCAATACTGAGGTTGATGCAGGTAAAAATGACCATTTTGGTTTAGCAAAAAGTGCTGCCAATGCTAAAGAGTCTGCTGCATATTGGGTGGTATCTACTCCATCAGCTGCGCAGAATACCTTAAAGTTTATTGATGAGTTTATTGCAGCAGTTGATTCTAAGCGTGCAGCGCTTGGTGCTTTGCAAAATCGTATGGAATCAACTATCCGTAATCAAAGTTCCATTGCTGAAAATCAATCTGATGCACGTAGCCGTATTCGTGATACTGACTTTGCTGCTGAAACTGCAGCGCTGACTCAAAATCAGATCATACAGCAAGCCTCGCAGACTATCTTAATGCAGGCAAATCAGCGTCCTACCGTAGCTTTAGGCTTACTTGGCCGCTAACGCGATATACCATAATAATCTATGAAAAAAGGCAGCTTTAAGCTGCCTTTTTTAATCTAAGTTCGGTGCGGTTTAGACCTTTTGTGGGATGTCTCTAAGCCAGCACTGAAACTTAGTTTGAGTGTAGGTAGAGCTGCTTAGATTAAAGAAACCTTCAAGCAGTTCACGAATCGGATAGTGATCCTCAGGCACATAGTTAAGATAGGTATAGCCAAGCTTCTTACCTTGTAGCTCGGTATAGCCCTCATAGACGATTTGCTTATCATCCACCATGTATTCTTCAGTTACGCATCCGTCTTTGAAGTGTGTAACGTAGGTGTAGGTGCTATACGGGATACCATCGGGCGTAAATGGGAAGAGGTAGCGATGGTTGTTAACATGATGAGCCTGATAGATGCACTCAAGATAGCCATTCTTGTAGCTTTCAATCTGCAGAATGTCATCATCTTCATTGCGGATAAGACGTAAATAGTTCTTAGCACCAGCGCGGAGTTTTTGGGCCTCTTTAAGGCCTTTCTCTTTGCGGCTTAGAAGATCTTTATAGCCCTCTTTAATACCTAAATAGGTTGTGCCGCGAGTGCTGATGTATGAGATTTTACAGTTAGAGAGATCAAGCTGAAGAAATCTAAACATCTGCCTTTTGGCAAGGGCAAGTGACATGATTGAGTCAAGGTAGGCAACATCTACATCATAGGTGGCAATTTCAGCGCTCATGAATCTCACTTCCATCAGTATTACTAACTAGACAGCCAATAGCAAAGCTGGAGTTTCAGACTTGTGGGCGTGTTGCTTTGATCCTTGGAAAAGGAGCGCATCGTTATAGAGTTGCTCATGTTTCAAGAATCAAGAATCGCAATCTAACACATAGACAAAATTTTGAGTGGCATTTTCAACGCTAGACGCGTTAAAAGGCTTATATATCTATAATCGTTATCTTTTTGCTTAAGTTTAGTGATAAATATAAAGAGCTTTGACTCAAATATGCTCTTAGAAAAAGTGCTATGTTAAGTTTTGAGCGGTGATTGCAAACTAGATCGCGATACTTATAACTTAGCTCTAGCTAAGTACAGTACTTTCACACCAGGCTCTCATTTACTGCTCCTGTGAGCAATAAGTTTTAGAATGCGTTAAAATTGTGATTTTTACTCATTGTTTTAGCTTGGGCTGTTAAGAAATGTTGCTATGTTCATATTTATATCGACATAGTTAATTACACTAGCTAAGCTTTAACAACCATCACAACCATTCATGCTTAGAGACATTAGGAGGAGTCTATGTTCAGAGAGTTGTTTTTCATTTTCAAGTCTGAAAAAGATGTAAGTCAGTCTCAGCTGCAGCGCATTGATTCTTTATGCGCTGAACATACTCAGGTAGTGAGCAAAGTACTGTCTATGGCAGGTGCTTCTTTAGCTGATTGCGCCTCTATCTTTACTTTAGATAAGGCTCATGGCTTTGAATACGCTCTGCTTAGACTTGCAAATGATGTCTCTGAAGAGATCGAAAAGCAGATTAAGCATGAAGTTGTTTATGGCTCTTTAAAGGGTGTCTGTGATGTCTTCTTCTCTGAGGCATTCCCTTGTTTTAATGAAACCCACAAGCAAAGTGGTGCTTTAGTCATGGATATGGATATGACTTCAGTGCAGATCGAAGGTATTGATGAGATCGCTCGTTGTTTAGGCGTTTATGACAAGGTAGCAGAGATTACCTTTGAGGCTATGAATGGCAAGTTAGATTTCAATCAGTCTTTAACTCGTCGTGTAGCTCTGCTAGAAGGCGGGGATGCCGATAATACTTTGGCAAAAGTAAAAGAGATCATGGTTGAAACTGACGGCCTTAGCTCTTTACTAACATACTGCAATACCTTAAAACCAGACTATGGTTTTAAGACCTGTATCGCCTCTGGTGGTTTCCATGAGTTAATTTGCGTACTCGAAGAGAAGTATGGTCTTGATCATGTCAAAGCCAATCGCTTTGAGATTAAAGATGGCAAGTTCACAGGGCATACTGTTGGCGAGATCGTTAATGGTGAGGGTAAGGCTGCTTTAATCGTAGAGCTTAAGGAGTCAGGCATTAATAAGAACAACATCATCTCTTTAGGCGATGGTGCTAATGACCTGTTAATGATGTCTGAGGCAGGACTCGGTATTGCCTACCATGCTAAGCCAAAGGTTCAAGAGCAGGCCCGCAATGCTATGAACGTTGGCGATCTGTCATCTGTCAGCGCTCTTATGCAAATGACTAATAAGTTCTAATTGAAATTAATTTAAACTCCTAACAAGCTTAGTAGCATTTCATTTACTAAGTATTGCTTTGAAAAAGTCCTCATCGGCCTTGCGCTTATGGGGATTTTTTTGCGCCTTGTTTGGCTTTGTATTTTGGGGCTTTTGTGCCTCGTTTGGATTTGAATTTTTGGGGTCTTTGTGCCTTGATGGCAGCTTGGGTGATGGAGATTTTTGTGTTTTAGGCTGGCGATAGAGACAAAAAAGGCTGCACGATGGCAGCCTCTTTTGGTACGCATAAGTACGTACTTGAAATTATGCTAGAGCTTAGTCCTTTTGCAGAACGCCGGTACCATAGCTCTCGTTGAAGATCAGTTCCTCATCAACACCTGCTTCGATAAGAGCGTTGATAGCTGACTTCATTAAGCCCTTAGGACCACAGATGTAGTACTGAGTATCAGGACGTGCTAAGGCAGCAAAGTCAGCTGCGGTAGGACGACCCTCATCAGCGGTGAAGCGAGTGGTCATGGTGAAGTTAGGGTGGCTTTCCATAAGCTCGTTAACTTCCTGCTGCAGAGCAAAGTCCTTTTGATCGTGGCCGACGAAGTATAAGTGCATGTTGCGCTTTTCAGCATTAGCGCTACCGAGCATGGCAACAGCAGTAGTAATACCAATGCCACCAATGATAAATACTGCAGGAGTATCGCTAGAATCTAGGTGGTACACACCCATTGGAGGAGCTAAGTCGATAAAGTCGCCTACGTTGTAGTCGTTGTGCAGAGCGTTTGAAACCATACCAGCTGGCGCATCACCCTTAGGATCGATACGCTTTACGCAGATACGGATGGTGTCACCATCTGATGATACTACAGTGTACTGACGTGGCTGAACGAGTCCTTCGCTCTTTAAGTATACACGTACGGAAATGAACTGACCTGGAAGAATGGTGCAGATTTTACCGCCGTCAACAGGGCGTAACACGAAGCTAACTGCGTCGGAAGTTTCTTGCTTCTTCTCAACGATCTTAAATGAACGCCAGCCAGACCAGCCACCGTCAGTGGTAGCCATAGTCTGATAGAGCTTGCTCTCAGCATCGATAAGAATGTCTGCTAACTGCCCGTAAGCTTTAGCCCAAGCCTCAACGAGCTCGTCCCCATCTTTAAGGCCTAAAACTTCTTTAATAGCCTCAATGAGGTGGTGGCCAACGACGCTGTAGTGCTCAGCACGAATACCTAAAGAAACGTGCTTAGAGGCAATGTGGGCAACTGCATTGGACAGTACGGTTGGGTTCTCAATGTTCTGTGCATAGGCAAGAACTGAAGCGGCTAAAGAAGCCTGCTGTCTACCAGTACGCTGGTGACCCAGGTTGAATACCTGACGAAGCTCTGGATTGTCGCGGAGCATACGGTTGTACATGCAGCTTGTCAAAGCAACACCATGCTGTTGCAGAACTGGTACTGTAGATTTAATGAGTTCGAGTTGATGAGGAGTCAGCATTCTATTCTTCCTAATGTTGAGTAAACTTCCGACTTAAGAGGCATTGAAGCCGCATTTTGAATCAAAGCACTACATAATTGTTTGATTCGTCGGAATATCCTTATCAGCCTGCAAAATCTTTCGTAATAAGATAGCAATCTAGATATAAAATACATTGAGCAAAGGAGATAGTAACATGATGAAAGGCTGACAAGCAACGAGGATTTTTCGCGCCTTGATAGCAGCTTGGGTGATGGGGATTTTGTACTTTGATAGCTGCTTGGGTCGTGGGGGATTTTGTGCTTTGATAGCAGCTTTGGTGATGGGGATTTTGTGTATTAGGCTGGAGATAGAGATAAAAAAGGCTGCACGATGGCAGCCTCTTTTGGTACGCATAAGTACGTACTTGAAATTATGCTAGAGCTTAGTCCTTTTGCAGAACGCCGGTACCATAGCTCTCGTTGAAGATCAGTTCCTCATCAACACCTGCTTCGATAAGAGCGTTGATAGCTGACTTCATTAAGCCCTTAGGACCACAGATGTAGTACTGAGTATCAGGACGTGCTAAGGCAGCAAAGTCAGCTGCGGTAGGACGACCCTCATCAGCGGTGAAGCGAGTGGTCATGGTGAAGTTAGGGTGGCTTTCCATAAGCTCGTTAACTTCCTGCTGCAGAGCAAAGTCCTTTTGATCGTGGCAGGTGAAGTATAAGTGCATATTGCGCTCTTCAGCATTAACGCTACCGAGCATGGCAACAGCGGTAGTAATACCAATACCACCGATAATTAATACTGCAGGAGTATCGCTAGGATCGAGGTAGTACTCACCCATTGGAGGAGCTAAGTCGATAAGGTCGCCTACGTTGTAGTCGTAGTGCAGAGCGGTTGACACCATGCCACCTGGCTCATCACCCTTAGGATCGATACGCTTTACGCAGATACGGATGGAGTAACCATCTGAGGATACTACAGTGTACTGACGTGGCTGAATGAGTTCTTCGCTCTTTACGTATACACGTACGGAAATGAACTGACCTGGAAGAATGGTGCAGATTTCACCGCCGTCAACAGGGCGTAAGACGAAGCTAACTGCGTTGGAAGTTTCTTGCTTCTTCTCAACGATCTTAAATGAACGCCAGCCAGACCAGCCACCGTCAATGTTAGCCATAGTCTGATAGAGCTTGGTCTCTGCATCGATAAGAATGCCTGCTAACTGCTCGTAAGCAATAGTCCAAGCCTCAACAAGCTCGTCCTCATCGGTAAGGCCTAAAACTTCTTTAATAGCCTCAATGAGGTGGTAGCCAACGATGCTGTAGTGTTCAGCACGAATACCTAAAGAAACGTGCTTAGAGGCAATGTGGGTAACTGCCTTGAACATTACGATTGGGTTTTCAATGTTCTGTGCATAGGCAAGAACTGCAGCGGCTAAAGAAGCCTGCTGTCTACCAGTACGCTGGTGACCTTGGTTGAATACCTGACGAAGCTCTGGATTGTCACGGAGCATACGGCTGTACATGCAGCTGGTCAAAGCAACACCATGCTGTTGCAGAATTGGTACTGTAGCTTTAATCAGTTCGAGTTGATGATGAGTCAGCATTCTATTCTTCCTAATGACCAGTAAACTTCCGACTTAAGATGCATTGAAGCTGCATTTTGAATCAAAGCGCTACAAAATTGTTTGATTCGTCGGAATAGCCTTATCAGCCAGCAAAATCTTTCGTAATAAGATAGCAATGTTAAGGATATTAAACCGTGATCTGTCTTATATCCTCATATACAAAATGCTCAGCTGCATAGCCTCTACAAATGTGTCGGTTTGCAACTCACTATTCTAACATGATGAAAGGTAAGCTTTAATGCATAACCAAAAGAGACATATGTGGTTTTGTTAAACCATTTGGCAGATACTACATGCGCGATCTTAATCTAAAGCACCCGTTTTGCAAAAGACTCAAACCACAAAATCCGTTAAATTGGGCACTTTTGTGCGCATATTGTGACAAAGTCCCGTATATTGTTTTGTGTATATTCCACAAAAAGGTGCATATCTAGTTGAACAATAAAATCGTTTCTTACGAAACCTACGCTATCTTAACTTCTCTAAATGGTGCAAGATTGCGTCAAAAAATCTAACGGTTCGCAATGATTATGTCAACTAGTTAAATTTGAAGCGCACTTGCCTATCACAATAATACTTTGGGGCATTAGCAAATTGCATTGCTAAGCGATATAAAAGCACACTGCTTTGGCAAGTTACTTGATAATACATAGCCTAAACGAGTCTTATTATAATAGCTAGGGTCTAGATGCAACATTGTGCAAATTTATGCAACTTTGCATTTACTGCACTATCTTAATCTAGCTAAACGTTCAAACTCAGATACACGTCAATATTGATGTGTAATAGAGGCGAAAAAATCAATGTGGGCATAATTTACTGCCATATTCTTAGCTAAGGCAGAGCATTATATTTTGTGCCAATAAATCGGAATATGCACAAGCGACGACAAAGGCGTCACGTGTTAAAGTCAAAAGGCTGCACAATTTAAAGTCAGATGCAGCAAAAGGTAAAGACAAAAGGCAGCACAAGATAAAGTCAGATGCAGCAAACATTGCAATAACTTTTTCCCACTTTATGTTCCACAGCACTATTTATGAGGTAAGCTCATTGCCTCAAGAATCTAAGGGATCTGCAACTAACCTTAATAGTTAGTTTGATGTAGTTATGGTTTTCTTCTTCAGACAGTAGACAAATGGCTAAAGCAAAAACAGTATTTGTATGCCGCGAATGTGGCGCTGAGTATTCACGTTGGCAGGGTCAATGTAAGGCTTGTGGTGAGTGGAATACTATTGAAGAGCTCAAGATTTCAGGCCCTAAAGCCGAAAGAGCAGTCTCTCGCAATATGGGCGGTTTTGCTGGTGTTGCAGACGGCAAAATTGAAGACCTGTCAAACGTCAAGATTACTGAAACCCCACGTATGCCATCGGGCTATAGTGAGTTTGATCGCGTGCTTGGTGGTGGTATTGTGCCAGGATCAGTAGTGCTCATTGGTGGTAACCCTGGTGCTGGTAAATCGACTTTGCTATTGCAAACTGTATGTAAGTTATCTGCTACTACCAAGGTACTCTATGTAACAGGCGAAGAGTCCTTACAACAGGTAGCACTGCGTGCCAACCGCTTAGATTTACCAACGCAAAATGTACGAATTGGTGCTGAAACCTCCATTGATAACATTATTAGCCTAGCTATGGCTGAGCAGCCGGCTGTATTAGTGGTCGACTCCATTCAGGTTATGCATGTTAATGATGTGGATAGTGCCCCAGGATCAGTTAGCCAAGTGCGTGAGGCAGCTGCAGCTTTAACTCAGTTTGCAAAACGAACAGGCATTGCGGTGTTTTTAGTTGGACACGTTACTAAAGAAGGCTCTCTTGCTGGTCCAAAAGTTTTAGAGCACTGCGTTGATTGTTCAGTCATGCTTGAGGCGGGCAATGATATGCGCTTTAGAACTCTGCGCTGTCAGAAAAACCGTTTTGGAGCAGTTAATGAGATCGGCGTCTTTGCCATGACTGATAAGGGTATGCGTGAGATCAAAAATCCATCTGCGATCTTCTTAAACCGTCAAGAAACAGTTGCTCCAGGATCTCTTGCTACCTGTGTATGGGAAGGTACACGACCACTGTTAGTTGAGCTGCAGTGCTTAGTTGATGAGTCTCAGTTTGGTAACCCACGTCGCTTATCTTTAGGTACTGATGCTAATCGTATGTCGATGCTGCTCTCTGTTCTGCACCGTCATGCAGGTATTCAGCTTGCCGATCAAGATGTTTTTGTAAACGTGGTCGGTGGTGTAAAGATCGACGGTACTAGTTCTGATGTGCCTCTGATCTTAGCTTTATTATCTAGTTTTACCTCTAGACCAATTGAGCGCACCTGTATTGCCTTTGGTGAAATCGGTTTGACTGGTGAAATACGTCCAGTGCAATCAGGTTTAGAGCGCCTCAATGAAGCCGAAAAACAGGGCTTTACTAAGGCAATCATTCCAGCCGATAACGCTCCTCATAATAAGAAAAAGATCGGTAATATGGAGATCGTGGCAGTCTCAAATATTCAACAGCTTGTTGAACTTGTTTAGCATAGAGATGCTTTGATCTTATGACTACAGATACCTTGGAGATCAGACTCTTGGCCATGCGATCAAAGATAACTGCTTTGGCGCAACAGATCTTACGATCTTAGATCAGGTACAATGAGTCAAGACCTTATAGAAAAGGTAAGTTGTCGCGATCTTAGTTTTTGATTGCCATATAAGATCTCAAAGGTAGGTATGGATCGCGAACTTGATAGCTTATCTGTTTATACAATCCAAAGGATCTTGAAGATAAAGTAGGTAGTGGCGATCTTATGTAATAGATGGCAATGAAAGGGACATGAGTGTTGTTAGCATCCTATGTAATAGATGGCACTTAAGCTGACGTGAGTGTTGTTAGCAATCTAAGGTCTAAGAGGCTGTACTAATCGGTGTGATCTTATAACGCTGTATTTCGTTGCTACAGAGATCTTGGCAGGGGCGATGCGCTTAATGCAGTAGGATGATTTGGTTTGGCTGAAAACAAAAAACAGCACTGCCATTTTTGGTCAGTGCTGTTTTTGCGATCAGATGATCTAAGTTAACGGATTGGATGTGAGATGATATGTCAACTTAGGATCATCAGATGTTCTTGGTGCTTGAGCAGTGCAAATCAACTACTCAATTTGGCAAACTATATTAGCCCTCAGCACCTGGATTATTAATGTGCATGAGTACGCTCAGTTCACGACCTAAGATGTCTGAACGACCTACGTTCATTTCAATCAGTCGACGTAAGTTGCCGATTGATTCTGTATCGATACGATCGCATTCTAAACCTAACTTCTTGCCAATAACGTGACGGCAGGTCATGTGCATAACGATCTTAGTAGTTGCCTGCAGTTCAACGGTCAGGTCGTACTTCTGGCCGGAGAACATGTGAGGATCTTGCTCGAAGTTACGCAGCTCAACAAAAGCACCCTTTAAGGAAAGATCGTGCACTTTTACCATATAGGCCTTGGCTTGGACGGGTGACTTAAGAGTGCCATCAAGGTCGAGAGCTACACGTGAGTATTTGCGGCGTTCCATTTGATCTTCCTTCAACTTATCAAGTTAAATACTCTGGCTATTCTGCCAGACAAAGCATGTGAATCTAATTGTGAGTGTGTTCTTGTAATCATACAGCCACAACTAATATAAGTTGAGCTGCTATGCTGAACATGTAACAGACCTAGCTGTGAGTCAACATACTATGTTGCTTAAACTTAGATCAGAGATCTATGCATACCTTAGTTAATTTGAACTCAGATCAGTTGCTGTTATTAAAATCATATCCTTAAAGTAGCATTAAACAAGATGACTTTTAGCAACTTTGATTGATAGATCGCATTTTAGGCTAATAAGAAAAAGTGCCTTACTAGATGCAACATGATTTCTTAGCGGATGTTACGGATTAATTGAGAAAAACACTCAAAAAACCGTCGGCTATTCTATCAGATCAGTTAATAGAAAGGTCAAGACTAAAAAGTTAAAAAAGATAAAACTGCGGTTCTTTGAGCTTGTCTGTAACTATGTCGTACAACTTTTGTTGTATCTTGTATTTGCAATGATTCTGTGATTATTGCTCATGGTTATGTAATGCTTTGCAAAGAATCCGATATCAATGAGAAAACTATGACAAGTCACATCTGAAAATCGCAGCGGAAATAAATTGTTATGGTTAACTTGCTATGCACATTTTGTAAAAAAGGTTCCAAAAAATAAAAAGACCGTATCAGCAAAAACTGCCAATACGGTCTTTTTGTTTTATGGATGTGTAAGGCTAAAGAGGTGAACTCAGTTAGTTACTCTTTGGTCCAAATACACGTGGCTTTTGTGGTGCCTCACCGTGGCGACTGCGATCACCGAATTTACCACCACGGCCTTTGCGATCGCCAAATGGTCTATCACCGAACTTGCGATCACCGTGTGGACGAACGCCAAAATTACGGTCACGATCGCCAAATGGACGATCTCCGCGTGGACGGTCACCAAACTTACGGTCACGATCGCCAAATGGGCGATCTCCGCGAGGGCGATCGCCAAACTTACGGTCACGATCGCCAAATGGACGATCTCCGCGTGGACGATCACCAAACTTACGGTCACGATCGCCAAATGGACGATCACTGCGAGGACGGTCGCCAAACTTACGGTCACGATCGCCAAATGGACGATCGCCATGAGGGCGGTCACCGAACTTACGGTCGCGATCGCCGTGTGTACGATCACCGCGAGGACGGTCGCCAAACTTACGGTCGCGATCGCCAAATGGACGATCACCGCGAGGACGGTCGCCAAACTTACGGTCGCGATCGCCAAATGGACGA
>Garnier_p2__coassemble_1105_pt1 | contig 35108 bp, 22 predicted proteins | sample Garnier_p2__metabat2_high_PE_037 | metagenome-assembled genome bin Garnier_p2 | reverse complement strand
CAGCACCAGTGATCATGTTCTTAACATAGTCAGCGTGGCCTGGGCAGTCAACGTGAGCGTAGTGACGGGTCTCGGTATCGTACTCAACGTGTGAAGAGTTAATGGTAATACCACGTGCCTTCTCTTCTGGAGCGTTGTCGATCTGGTCGAATGCGCGAACTTCACCGCCGAACTTCTCAGCTAAAACCTTGGTTAAAGCTGCAGTTAAGGTGGTCTTACCGTGGTCAACGTGACCGATGGTGCCTACGTTTACGTGTGGCTTGGAACGGACAAACTTCTCTTTTGCCATTTTGATCTACCTATAAAGCGGGCAACAATAGTTACCCTTCTCATGTCGAATCTGTTTTGATTAGGGGTGCAGTAACTTGTTCATGAGCAAAATAGCTTGGTCTCTGTGAGATAGTTACTTGGAACACGACCCTAAAATTCTTAGATTATAACGCACTTATTGGCTAACTTGTGCATTTGACAAATTAAGTTGCAACTATTGTACACAAATAAGCTAGCAACATGGGCAATTTGCTTGGTGTTGCCAGCTTGTACAGTGCATAAAATGCGTTTAATCGATTAGTAATACTTTACGTAATTACTTGGTCTGACGAGCTGCAATAACAGCGTCAGCGATGTTCTTAGGAGCCTCAGCATAGTGACCGAACTCCATAACGTATGAAGCACGACCCTGAGTCTGAGAACGTAAGTCGGTTGCATAACCGAACATCTCAGCAAGAGGAACCATTGCACGAACGATCTTACCGGTTGGGCCGTCTTCCATGCCCTCTACCATGCCGCGACGACGGTTTAAGTCACCGATAACGTCACCCATGTACTCTTCTGGGGTATCAACCTCAACCTTCATTAAAGGCTCTAAGAGTACTGGAGTTGCCTTCATGAAGCCAGCCTTGAATGCCATGGAAGCGGCAATCTTGAAGGCCATTTCAGAAGAGTCAACTTCGTGGTAGGAACCGTCATAAACGGTAACCTTAACGTCAACAACTGGGTAACCAGCTAGAACACCGTTAGCGATCTGCTCTTGAACACCCTTATCAACTGCTGGGATGTACTCCTTAGGAATAACACCACCAACAACCTCGTTGGCGAACTCGTAGCCCTTGCCAGCCTCGAGAGGCTCGATACGTAACCAGCAGTGACCGAACTGACCACGACCACCAGACTGACGTACGAACTTGCCTTCCTGCTCAACCTTACCACGGATGGTTTCACGGTAAGCTACCTGTGGCTTACCTACGTTGCAGTCAACCTTGAACTCGCGACGCATACGGTCAACGATGATGTCGAGGTGTAACTCACCCATACCGGAAATAATGGTCTGACCAGACTCTTCATCGGTGTGAACACGGAATGAAGGATCTTCCTGAGCAAGACGGTTTAAAGCTAAAGCCATCTTTTCCTGGTCGGACTTGGTCTTTGGCTCTACAGCTACGGAGATAACTGGCTCTGGGAACTCCATACGCTCGAGGATGATTGGAGCGCTTTCAGCACAGAGGGTATCACCAGTGGTGGTTTCCTTCAGACCGATAGCAGCAACGATGTCACCTGAGAGGATTTCCTTGATTTCCTGACGGTTGTTAGAGTGCATCTGAACTAAACGGCCGAAACGCTCGCGCTTCTGCTTTACAGAGTTCAGAACGGTATCACCAGAAGCGGCAACACCAGAGTAGCAACGCAGGAAGGTTAAGTTACCTACGAATGGATCGGTAGCGATCTTGAATGCAAGAGCTGAGAATGGAGCCTTGTCGTCGGTCTTACGCTCATCTGGCTCACCAGTTAAAGTCTCACCCTTAACAGGTGGAACGTCTACTGGTGAAGGCAGGTACATTACAACTGCGTCGAGCATTGCCTGAACACCCTTGTTCTTGAAAGCAGAGCCGCAGCACATTGGAATGATTTCGTTACGTAAAGTACGCTCACGTAAACCGCGGATAATTTCTTCCTCAGTGAGTTCCTCACCGCCGAAGTACTTATCCATTAAAGCCTCATCAGCCTCAGCAGCAGCTTCGACTAACTTAGAACGCCACTCTTCAACTTCCTCAACCATATCGGCTGGGATGTCGGTGTACTCGAATGATAAGCCCTGATCGGCCTCGTTCCAGTCGATAGCGCGACGCTTTAACAGGTCAACAACACCAACGAAAGTATCCTCTTTACCGATAGGTAACTGGAGAGGAACTGGGTTGCCCTTTAAGCGAGTCTGGATCTGCTCAACTACACGCAGGAAGTTAGCACCAGTACGGTCCATCTTATTTACGAAAGCAATACGTGGAACCTTGTACTTGTTAGCCTGACGCCATACAGTCTCAGACTGTGGCTGAACGCCACCTACAGCGCAGTAAACCATCACAGCACCGTCAAGAACACGCATAGAACGCTCTACTTCGATAGTAAAGTCTACGTGTCCTGGGGTATCAATGATGTTGAAACGGTACTGCTTGTCGAACTGACCAGCCATACCCTTCCAGAAACAGGTGGTAGCTGCGGAGGTAATAGTAATACCACGCTCCTGCTCCTGCTCCATCCAGTCCATGGTAGCAGCACCGTCGTGAACCTCACCTAACTTGTGGCTCTTACCGGTGTAGAACAGAATACGCTCAGTGGTAGTGGTTTTACCAGCATCAATGTGGGCACTAATACCGATGTTACGGTATAAGTTAATAGCGGTTGTACGTGCCATTTATCAGAAAAACCTCTTGTATTACCAGCGGAAGTGAGCAAAGGCCTTGTTAGCTTCTGCCATACGGTGAACATCTTCACGCTTCTTAACTGCAGAGCCTTTGTTCTCAGCTGCGTCCAACATTTCACCAGCCAGACGTAAAGCCATGGTCTTCTCATGACGCTTACGGGCTGCTTCTACTAACCAACGCATGGCTAAAGCGTTGCCGCGAGCTGGACGAACTTCTACTGGAACCTGATAGGTTGCACCGCCAACACGACGAGACTTAACCTCGACTGCTGGACGGATATGATCAAGGGCATCCTCGAACAGGGCGAGGTGCTCCTTGCCGCTCTTCTCAGAAATGGTGTCTAATGCGCCGTAAACGATGCTCTCAGCAATGGACTTCTTACCGTCTAACATTACTACGTTGATGAACTTTGCGAGCAGCTCTGAACCGAACTTTGGATCAGGTAAAATCTTACGCTGACCTACAACACGACGTCTTGGCATTGATAATTCCTCGTTACTTCAGGGTTATCCAAAACAAAAAAACTTCTTATTTAACGAATTCCGCTGTCTTTGCAGGGGATTGTCCTCAAGCAACCTTGCTTATATAAAGAGGACTTTCGTTGGCTTCGTTTGGCCTTACTCTAGCGGGGAGTCGATTAAGCCTTAGGCTTCTTGACACCATACTTAGAGCGGCACTGCTTACGGTCCTTAACACCTGCGCAGTCGAGACGACCACGGATAACGTGATAACGAACACCTGGCAGATCACGAACACGACCGCCGCGAATCATTACAACGCTGTGCTCCTGAAGGTTGTGACCCTCACCGCCAATGTAAGAAGTAACTTCGTAACCGTTGGTTAAACGCACACGGCAAACCTTACGCATAGCTGAATTAGGCTTCTTAGGCTTGGTGGCGTATACACGAGTACATACACCGCGCTTCTGTGGGCAGGCTTCCAAAGCAGGAACTTTGTTCTTTGGAACTGACTTCACGCGTGGCTTACGTACTAACTGATTGATAGTAGCCATTAAATAAAATCTCCTGTTAGTCTCTAAGTTATCAATTTAGAGACAGATTTTGATTGTCTTGCGCCAGGTGAGTCTAATTAACTCATGCCCAGGCAAACAAGATCCACGTATTCTAATACTCAAGTTTACGCAAATCAATACAACATACGAAAAAAAGTAGATCAATCAAAACCGAAATTTAAGCCATTTTCGCTCAGTCAAAACTCCATATTTGTCAACAAAGCCTGCTCAAAGCCTTATGTGACGCGGATCATAGAAACTTTGAGATCAAAGTTAAACGCCAAGATCATGGCTCTTAAGATCATGAGAATAAGATCATCAGTTATATAAGCAATTAGTTGCCAAAGCTTTCAATAAAACTCCCCAAACGAATATATGAACAGATCTGTAAGCAATCTATAGGCTTGCCAATGAACAAAATGTCCTAGTAGAAAGTTGCCAGCTGGACATACACATAGCTGCAGTTGGACATAACAGCCATATGTGTCTAGCCAAGCATTGCTAATGCTTACATCTAATAATGTCAAACACATTAAGCACTTGTTAGATCTTCGCATTTGTTCATACAGCGCAATATATGCGCCTAGCTCTTGGAACCACAGAGCCTTATATAAGAGTATGGGACGTTGCTGTTAATTGCTCTACTCTAAGCTTAGGTATGACGGCTCTGTATTGCGTGCATCCACTTATTTATGAGTATTGAGTATTGCGTGCGTCACCTTATATATGAGTATTGAGTATTGCGTGCGTCACCTTATATATGAGTATGGCGGATGTAGTGCGTCACCTTATAATGGTGCTGGATATTGAGAGACATTGACCGCCTATAGGATATCGGCAGGATCAAAGATGTACGGAGGCTATCAATCTACTAAGATCGGCATTGGTAAGAATACGTGCATGAGTATCAAGATCAAAAAAAATAAAGGCTGAGTACTAAAAGATCAGTACTCAGCCTTTTATAACAAAATTAAGCAATCGATGATGATTACTTAAAGATGTTTGGATTCTCTTCCATGAAAGTGCAGCTGCCTTTCATACCAAGATCGCAAGCTTTCTTAACTAACTCTACGATCTTAGGGCCATCAGCTTTATCACCCTTTTTAGTATAGGCACCAATAGCCTGCTCACATGACACACCTGATTTTAGATCACAGCCCTTGGTGTACCACTTTGCAGCACGATCGTAATTGACCTTAACACGCTCACCCTTTAAGAAAATTTCGCCAACTTTGAGGCAGCTATTAACATCACCGCCATTACATTTGCTCTCAAGACTCAAGATGTCCTTAGGAATACGTTGAGGGGCAGCAGATGCACTCATAGATGTGCCTAGCACAGCACAAGTTATAACAGCAGCTAAGACAGTCTTGCTAATTACCATAAAAAACTCCATGTACGTATCTTAAACTTGCCTTCTTGCCTAAATGCAGCCAATCCTCGTAACTACTATCTAAGCCTATGGCAACCTAAAAATATCAAGGCAATGATACAAGTAATCCTCGTTTTTAACTTGCACTTAGATCTCATATTTAGCTTATATAAGGGCTTCCGTTGCTTTATTAGCACTATCCATATGCTTGGCTGTGAGAAGATCATCACTTTACATTTCTCTTAGATCATTTCCTATAGTTTTATATGCTTGCTTCTATTCATCTAATTGGTTTTTGCAAATATTGCATTAAAACAGCTTAGTCTAGGCCCCTGCGATCTTCAAAAGATCACCAGGCTTGGCCCGCGCAAAATGTAGTATCTATGCGGGCTTAAGAAGATCAGATTAAATTTCGATGATCTTTTTATTAATCTTAGCCTTGACTAACTGCCATTACTGTCAATTTAATGGTGTAATATTGCTAAGCTTTTTTTGTCATGCAATTGCGTTTGCATTAACTCATCACAAGACTGTTCAAATAGATCGCGCTGTAGGGTAGGAACTAACATGCTGCACCTCGTATTTAGCAAGCAGGGATTACACGACATCAAACATCTCATCAAACGTCGAGATCAGATCGTTCATATAAGCACTGACTTTATTAAACTCTACAACACGAATAAGCTTTTAAAATCTATTGAAGCAGAAAGTAATACTAATCCTTCAACTACTTATAGCCAGGCACTAGATGAAGGCACCATCATTGAGGCCTCTGAGTTAGCATCGATTGTTACTAACGCCTCTTCTATAAAGAGTACTTACTAGCTCACCGCTCAACTTACCGCTACTGACTCTCTAAGCTTTCATTATTAGAGAGTCTAAAATGCCCCTCTTTTTCTTATCTCAACCCCCATCTTTCGTAAAAGACTTCTCTATTTCCTTTCGTAAGCTTGGTACTGCCACTCTTGTTTGAACTTGTATCTCAAATGCCTAACTTCCTTGCGTGCACTTTAAAGTTGGGCGGCAAGTTGTTCTAGAACAAATGGCAAGAACAAGCATCATGTTATGTCTTGTCCACACCAAGTACGTTGAATACTTAAGTACAACAGCCTGTCTTTGCATGCCGCTAGAGCTTGAAAGCGATTTTTATCGTGTTTTTAGTGACTTTGAAATGTGTAAAGCGTCTAAAGATTAGATATGCAAAAACATGCTGATCGCGCTTTTGTAAGTGATCTTAATAATGGCTTTTATGACATTGCTTGTCCTTGCAATTTCTGCAAAAACTTGCAATGAGGTCAAAAAGCAGCCCAATAGCAAAACCACGTTTTAACTGTCATAAAACAGCAGCAAAATCTTTTCATTAACGACAATAGCCATTACACCTTAAATTAAGATAAAGCCGATAGATATCAGCTTTAGACGCTATTCAAATATGCTAATTCTGCAAGTTGGATTGAGTCAGCATTTTGGTAAATAAAATTTTTGTGATTGGTAAAATTTTCACCTTGATGTAAATTTTTAGGGGCGGTGTACATACAAGCGATTGCCTTTATTAGCAAGAGCAATCTTTGAAAAAAATACAAGTGCGCATCAATTCTGTGATGTAAATCCTGTTGCTTGCACTGTTTTGACAAAAAACCATGGAGGATTTGAATTAGCACTGGTTATCATGGATTCGAATTTTGGAGGATTCGATCATGTTAGAGACCGACGTAGTAATCATTGGTGGCGGTGCCACCGGTGCTGGCATCATGCGTGACTTATGTCTGCGTGGTGTTAAAGCTATTTTGGTAGAGCGAGGCGACTTAGGTTGCGGTACTAGCTCACGTTTCCACGGACTTTTACACTCAGGTGCGCGTTATGCCGTAAAAGACAGCAATGCTGCTATCGAGTGTATCGAAGAGAACAAGATTTTACGTAAGATTGCTCCAGAGTGTGTGGAGCCTATCAAGTCAATCTTCATCCGTACTCCAGAAGATGACGAAGCTTACGAGTCACAATGGGTACAAGCTTGTGCTCGTGCTGGCATTAGTGCTGAGCCTCTGACTGTTGAGCAGACTCTCGAGATGGAGCCGAACATCTCTCCAAAAATCAAATCCGCCTACCTATGTCCAGGCGCTGCCATCGATGGCTTCCGTCTTTTATGGCACATCTTCGACAGTTCCGTAAAGCTTGGCGGCAAACTGCTTACCTACACTAATGTGGTTGCAATCAATTCCTCTAACGGTGTTATCGAGGGTGTTACCGTTCAGGACAAATACACCAAAGAGACCTACAAGATCGCATGTAAGTATCTTATCAATGCATCTGGTCCATGGTGTTCACAAGTAGCAGGCTTAGCTGGCATTGACATTAACATCAAGCCATCTAAGGGAACCTTGATTGCCTTTAACCACCGCATTAGTACCAATGTGATCCACCGTCTGCACAAGCCAGCTGATGCTGACATCTTTGTGCCACACGGTACCGTAACCATTTTAGGTACTACTTCTATGGATGCTGATCCTGATGATTCAAGCACCACTCAAGAAGAAGTACGTGCCATGATGGAAATTGGTAAGGCTACTTTCGAAGACTTAGAAAAATACCGCATTTTACGTGTATTCGCTGGCTGCCGTCCTCTGTATGCAGGTGATGATAAGAATGCCTCTGGACGTGCAGTATCTCGTGATTTCGTAGCTTTAGATCATGGTCAGCGTGACGGCCTTAAGAACTTTATGTCTGTATGCGGCGGCAAGTTCACAACTCATCGACAGATGGCTGAAAAGGTCTGTGACATGATTTGTCCAGTCCTTGGTAACACCAAGAAGTGCACCACAGCAAGTGTCATGTTAACTGAGGCCCCATCTAAAGAACTGATGGAGCGTGCACGTAAGGTATTCCCTGCTTACGGCGTTGAATTATCCGAGCATCGCCAGGGTGCCGATCGCTTCTCTAAGATTGTAAGCAAGATCGAGCATGACAAGGATCAAGGCGAAATCATTTGTGAGTGCGAGAACGTAACTCGTGCAGAAGTTGAGATGGTGGCTCAAGAGCCTACTACTCACTCCATCTCTGATTTACGTCGTCGTACCCGTCTTGGTATGGGTACTTGCCAAGGTACTTTCTGTACCTACCGTGCTGTTGGTACCGTTCAAGAGGTTACCGATCGTTGGACTTCCAACACCAAGGAGTTATTTAAAGAGTTCCTTGAGGCTCGTTGGAAAGGCATTCGCCCTGTTATGTGGGGCAATCAGATTCGCGATGTTGAACTTACTCGTGGTATCTACGAGGTATCTTTAAACATCAATAAAGAAGGCGAGACTGTAAATGACAGCATCAAGCCTTCTGCTAAAGAAGCAACCACAGCCAAGGCCCCTCAAGCGGCCAAGGCAGTTACCCCAGCACCAAAAGCTGAGGTAAAAGCACCTGCCGCACCTAAGGCTGCACCTGCAGCTCCAAAGGCCCCTGCTGCACCTAAGGCTGCAGCTGCACAAGCAAAGGCTGCTACATCTAGTGGTGATGCCCAGATGCAAATTAAGGTAACTAAGAGGGCTGACAAAGCCGCTATTCAAGCTCAGGTTAAGGAGGGCAAATAATGGCTAAGGTTCTCGTTGTCGGAGCAGGTATCTCTGGTTTGCTCTCAGCTTGCTATGCAGCAAAAGCTGGTCATGAAGTTAAAGTTTTAACCTACGGCTTAGGTGCTCTTACCGTAGCTGGCGGTATCATCGATATTTTTGGCTACGATGAGCAAGGCAACGCTGTTGCTGATCCTTTAGCCCATATCGACACATTACAAAAGCCACATCCTTATGCCCTTATGGGGTCTAAGCGAGTATCAGAGGGTCTTGAGGCATTTAAAGAGCTTACTGCCTCACAAAACTACACCTACTTGGGCGATGGTCATACTAACCATCGTGTGCCAACTGCAATTGGCTCTTTCAAACCATCAGGTTTAATTCCTCCAAGTATTGATTCAACTGAGATCTTCAAGCGTAAGAAGATCTTGGTGGTAGGTTTTGACTTACTCAAAGACTACTATCCAAAGCTCATTGCCAAGAATCTCCAGCATTACTTTGGCGATACAAAAGAAGTTAAGGTCAAGAACATCATCTTACACAACTGGCCAACAGGAAAAGGCTATCGTGATGTAAGTGCTCTTGATCTTGCCCGTGAGCTTGAAACTGATTTAGGTCGTCTCAATTTTGTTGAGCAGCTTAAGGGTCACGTTGATGAAGACACCTCCATCATCCTGCCTCCTGTTTTAGGTGAGCGCCCAGAGCTCTCTGCCATGATTCAAAATGAGCTTGAAGAGCGCCTAAAGACCAAATTAGTTGAAGTGTCTTCCATCCCTCCATCAGTAACTGGTTTACGTTTAGACAAGTTACTGCGCAAAGAGTGTATGGATTTAGGTGTCGATATCATTGAGAAAGCCCAAGTAATTGGCTACACCTCAGTTGCCGATGCCTCAGATAGCCTCAAGGGCGACAAGAGAGCTGCTGCAAGCAAGGTATGCAAGACCCTAATTACTGGAGGTTTTGGCCATACTCATGAATATGCTGCAGATGCAGTCATTGTTGCTACTGGCGGTTTCTTCAGCTCTGGCTTGGTAACTCAGATGGGCCGTATGTTTGAGCCTATCTTTGATATCAATATTCCAGTGCCACAAGATCAAAAAGACTGGTCACATCAGTACTTATTCTGTGGCAAACCACAGCCTTTTGCCTCTTATGGCGTAGCTGTTAATGAGAACTTACAACCTATCGATCCTACTGGTGAAGTTCTGTTTACCAATGTGCAGTTTGTCGGACGCAGCTTACGTGGTTACGACTTCTGCTTTGAAAAGTCGGGTAATGGCGTTGCAGTAACTACTGCGTACCATGCAGTTACTCAACTTGAAGAAGTTTTAAAACAAACCGAAGCACTAACCGCATCACTGTACTAGGAGGTCAAAATGGGAACCAAGATTAGACAAGAGAATCCCGATGCATGCATTAGCTGCAACATCTGTTTGACCGCCTGTCCAGTGGCCAAAGCATCAAGACTTTATCGCGGCCCTAAGCTCAACGGTCCTGCACTTACCCGTATGCGTAAGCTCGTGGATGATGATGACGCTGTAGTTAAGTACTGCTCTAACTGCAAAAACTGCGATCGTGTGTGTCCATCTGGCACCTCAATCTCAGCTTTCAACATGAAGGCACGCTATGAGTACTTCAAGCATCATGAGCATGATCCAGCTGATCTCATCTTAAGCAACAATGAGAACATGGGTAAGCTGATGACCTCCATTCCTTTTGTTTCTGCAACATGCGCAAACTTAGGTATGAAGGTAGCAGGCAAGATCGGTGTGCTAGGCAAAATGGGTTTAGGCAACGAGGCTCCTCTGCCAAGCTATGCCACCATGAACTTTGCTACCCGCTTTAAGCTCTACAAGCAGCCAAGCTGTACTACTAAAGTTCTCTTCTTCCCAGGATGCTACGTTAACTACAATGCACCTGATGTAGGTATGGCTTTAGTTGAGATCTTAAACCGTAACAACATCGAGGTGATTGTTGATAAGCGTCTGTCTTGCTGCGGTTCTCCAATCTTATCTACTGGTTATTTAGACAAGGTTGAAAAGCACGCTGTAAGCAATGTTAAGGTTTTAGCAGAATACGCTAAGCAGGGTATCGACATTGTTACAACCTGCACCACCTGCTCACTGTTCTTAAAGCAAGAATACGAAGAGCTCTTCAACATTAAAGAAGTTGAAGATTACAAAGATCACGTCTGGGATACCTCTGAGTACCTCATGATGCGTAATGCCAAGGGCATGCTCGTTAAGAGCTTTGGCACCATTAAGAAAAATGTTGCCTACCACACTGCCTGCCACCTTAAGGTTCAGGGCTTTGGCCGTCCATCACTGGATCTGCTTAAGTTTGTACCTGGTGTTGAGGTTGAAGATTTGCAAGCAGGTTGCTGCGGTCTGTCTGGTGTCTACGGTTACAAGAAAGAGACTGCTCCTATTGGCCGTGTCATTGGTACTACCCTTAGAGAAAAGCTCACTGCTAGTGAGGCAGATGTAGGACTTAGTGAGTGCAATATCTGTCGCTTGCAGATGGAAAATGGTACTGGCAAGAAAGCAATCCACCCATTAATGCTGCTGCGCGACTCTTATCGCAAACGTGCTAATGGCTAACTAGTTCCAATCACACTTAATTGCGGTGAAGTCCCGAGCTTCACCGCGCATAGCTTGTGAATTGGCCACTTCAAATTAACGTGCTTATGTTTGCAACTTAACTCCTAGGCAAACATAAGCCGCCTTAGGCTAAAACTTAGCCTTGGCAATAAAGAATTTGCAGTTGCCCAGCTGCATCTACACCAACCTCAAGGTACATGTAAACTCAAAGCTCTTGCCCTTATTCATGAGCAAGTGCTCTTGATGTGCGCCTGTATAGCTGTAAAGGTCAGTGCGCTTGAATATGTTCAGGCATAGCTAAAGACAATGCCTGAGCGTGTTTTAGCTCAATGGTGTTTTACCTTTAGGTAGTGGGCTATTTATTGTTGTTGTTTTGTGTCCCAAACCTTGTTGTGTGTGTTTAAAAGTTTTGGGTGTTGTTATGGATTGAGGCAACATCTAAAAGAGACGCCAAAGGCATCTTATTGCACCGTGTCAACTTGGACCGATTAACGGGGCAAAGGAGTTTCCATGCTCAAGTTTTTACAGCCAGCTCCACATATCGAGCGACTGCCAAAAGAGCAGATTGATCCTACCTATAAAAAGCTGCGTTGGCAGATTTTTATGGGTATTTTCTTTGGTTATGCGGCTTACTACTTAGTTCGTAAGAACTTCGCGTTAGCTATTCCTTACTTACAGGAGGAAGGATTTACCAAGGCTGACTTAGGTTTTGCTCTGTCTGCAATTTCTATTGCATACGGCTTCTCTAAGTTCATCTCAGGTTCTTTTTCAGATCGTTCTAACCCACGTATCTTCTTACCATTAGGTCTGATCCTCTCTGGTGCCATTATGCTCTTAATGGGCTTTGTCCCATGGGCTACCTCATCTATCACAGTAATGTTCGTCTTACTGTTCTTATGCGGTTGGTTCCAAGGTATGGGTTGGCCTCCATGCGGTCGTACCATGGTTCACTGGTGGTCACAAAAAGAACGTGGCGGTATCGTTTCAGTCTGGAACTGTGCTCATAACATCGGCGGTGGTTTACCTCCTCTGCTCTTCTTATGGGGTATGTACCTGTTCTCAGATTGGCACTCTGCTTTCTACATGCCAGCAATCGGTACTTTCATCGTTGCCGTATTTGCTTACATGACCATGCGTGACACCCCACAGTCTTGTGGTCTGCCACCAATTGAAGAGTACAAGAACGATTACCCATCTGACTACTCTGAGAAGAACGAGCAAGAGCTTACTGCCAAGCAGATCTTCATGACCTATGTTTTCCCTAACAAGGCTCTGTGGCTCATTGCTATTGCAAACGTATTCGTTTACTTACTGCGCTATGGCGTACTTGACTGGTCCCCAACTTACTTACGTGAAGTTAAGGATCTGACCTTAGACCACTCCTCATGGGCTTACTTCCTCTATGAGTATGCTGGTATCCCAGGCACCTTATTCTGCGGCTGGGTATCAGATAAGGTCTTCAAGGGTAACCGTGGTTTAACCGGCGTGTTCTTCATGGTTCTCGTAACCATCGCCACCGCTGTGTTCTACTTCAACCCAGCTGGTCACGCAGCTATCGATATGGCTTGCATGATCATCATCGGCTTCTTAATTTACGGCCCAGTTATGCTCATCGGTCTGCACGCCCTTGAGCTTGCCCATAAGAAGGCTGCTGGTACTGCTGCAGGCTTTACTGGTCTGTTCGGTTACTTAGGTGGTTCTGTTGCAGCATCCGCTCTCATGGGTTGGACTGTTGAGCACTTTGGTTGGGATGCTGGCTTTGGCATCTTAATCGGCGGTTCTGCTCTTGCAGTTGTATTACTGTTAATCGTAACCGTCACCGAAGGTGCTACTAAGCGCAAGATTGCTGCTGAGGCTGCTGCCGAAGAGAACAAGTAATCGCGTTTAATAAAACTCAATCCCAAGCTGTACCGCTTAATGCGGTGCAGCTTTGTGAAAGTTAAATCTGTACTTTTGTTAGTAAGACTTCTTAGAAGGTTTTACTCACAAGAGATCAGTTGTGACTGGAGAATTGGCAATTGACTCTTACTTGAGCTTGGGCATATACGATATTGGATAAATGCTTAAGCTTAGGATCTTACATTCAGGCTTTCGTTTATACGAAATGCTAAATGAAACTAGCTTAACTACTGCTTTGGCCGAAACGAGACTTATATAAAGCCGCGTAGCTACCAAAGTCTCTTTGCTCTTACTTATGTTTAGCTAGCTTCACTTGAGCAGGAGTATTACTTTTTATCTAAAGCAGTGAGCTTTAGATGCTGACTGTGATTGCCTGGATATCTATAACACTGAGGCACCTCAAGTTTTCACGGGTGACCTTTGATTGTAGTAATAAAAGAGGAATAACTATGGCAAAGTACGTAATGGCATTAGATGCAGGTACTACTAGTAACCGCGCCATTCTTTTCAATCAGAAGGGCGAAGTTTGCTCTGTAGCACAGCGCGCATTCACTCAGTACTTCCCTAAGCCAGGTTGGGTGGAGCACAACGCCGATGAGATCTGGGCATCTCAGTTAGGTGTTGCTGTTGAAGCTTTAAACAAGATCAGCGCTACTGCTGAAGACATCGCTGCTATTGGTATTACCAACCAGCGTGAAACCTCCATTGTTTGGGACAAGAACACCGGCGAGCCTATCTACAACGCTATCGTTTGGCAGTGCCGTCGTACTTCTGCTTACTGTGACTCTTTAAAAGAGAAGGGCTTAACCGATAAGTTCCGTGAGAAGACCGGTCTGGTTATCGATGCTTACTTCTCTGGCACTAAGATCAAGTGGATCTTAGACAACGTAGAGGGTGCTCGTGAGCGTGCCGAGAAGGGTGAACTCTTATTCGGTACTGTTGACACATGGCTCATCTGGAAGCTCACTAAGGGTAAGGTTCACGTAACTGACTACTCCAACGCTTCCCGTACCATGCTCTTTAACATCAACACTTTAGAGTGGGATGATGAGATCTTAGCTGAGCTGGACATTCCTCGTTGCATGCTTCCTGAGGTTAAGCCATCAAGCTGCGTATACGGCACTACTGACTGCTTAGGCGGTGAAGTAAAGATCGCAGGTGCTGCAGGTGACCAGCAGGCTGCTTTATTCGGTCAGACCTGTTTCTTCCCTGGTGAGGCTAAGAACACCTACGGTACTGGCTGCTTCTTACTCATGAACACTGGTGAAAAGCCTGTATTCTCAAAGAATGGTCTGGTTACCACCATTGCATGGGGTGTTGACGGCAAGGTTAACTACGCTCTTGAGGGCTCTATCTTCGTTGCTGGTGCTGCTATTCAGTGGCTGCGTGACGAGATGCACCTCATCGATTCTTCAATCGATTCTGAGTACATGGCATCTAAGGTTAAGGACACCAACGGCTGCTACGTTGTTCCTGCTTTCACCGGCCTTGGCGCTCCACACTGGGATCAGTACGCACGTGGTACCATCGTTGGTATTACCCGTGGTGTAAACAAGTCCCACATCATCAGAGCTACCTTAGAGTCTCTTGCTTATCAGACTAATGACGTTATTAACGCCATGAAGGCTGACTCCGGCATCGAGCTTAAGTCTCTGAAGGTTGACGGCGGTGCTTCTGCTAATAACCTGCTCATGCAGATTCAGTCTGACATCATCGCTGCTCCAGTACTCCGTCCACAGTGCGTTGAAACCACTGCTATGGGTGCTGCTTACCTTGCCGGTCTGGCTGTTGGCTACTGGACTTCTAAGGAAGACGTAATTCAGAACTGGGCTATCGCACGTACCTTCGAGCCTGAGATCACTGAAGAGGATCGTGCAAAGCGTATTAAGGGCTGGAACAAGGCCTTAACTTACGCACATGGCTGGGCAAAGGACGAGGACTAATATTATGATGCCATATATTGCTGAATTCCTAGGTACCGCCCTGCTCTTAATGCTCGGTAACTCCAACGTTTGTAACTGTATCTTAAGAAAGTCAGGTATGTCTGGCGCAGGCCCTGTGATGATTAACTTCGGTTGGGGTTTTGCAGTTATGGTTCCTGCTTTCATCTTCGGCGCATCTTCAGGTGCTCACTTCAACCCTGCTTTAACTGTAGCTTTAGCTTTAAATGGCACCTTTGACTGGGCCATGGTTCCAGGCTATTTCGTAGCTCAGATGGCTGGTGCTTTCACTGGTGGTTGCTTAGCATGGCTCCTGTGGAAGGATCACCTTGATGATGAAGAAGATCCAAACAAGAAGCTTGGTGTATTCTGCACTTCACCATCCATTCCTAACCGTTTCCGTAACTTCGTATCTGAGATCCTCGGTACTTTCTTACTCGTATTTGCCATCCTTGGCATCTCTCAGGTTCAGGGTTTAGCAACTGGTTTAAGCTACATCTATGTATGGGCAATCATCGTTGTTATCGGTATGTGTATGGGTGGTCTGACTGGATTTGCCATCAACCCAGCTCGTGACATGGGTCCTCGTTTAGCTCACTTTGTTCTTCCTATCAAGAACAAGCGTGACTCCAACTTCGGTTACTCCGTAGTTCCATTCGTAGGTCCATTCATTGGTGGTGCCTTAGGTACTATCGTATACAACGCCATCCCATGGGCTGCAATGTAAGTTACTACTTTCGACACAGTCAGAAGTAATATCCTGCAGAGGGGGCTGCTGCAAGAAAGCCCCCTCTTTTAAATTATCCGTTTTTTTGGGCTAAGCTGCCGATGGCAGCTTAGCTTTTTTATTTGTCCTGCCCCAATATCCCCAATAGCTCCCTCTCTCTTAGCTTGAGTAGCCTTGCTATCTGCCCTATCTCTTAAGTCATAAAAGCCCAGCAGTCTGCCCTATTTATTAGGCACTAACAGTACCTTAGGTCTAACCAATTGCTCTTAGCTGCAGCAGCTCTTACATAGACCATTGCGCTACTATCATTTGCAGCACCCGCACTATGAGGCTCTCACGCGATCACTGCCTGTTCCACAGTTAAGATCTCAGATTTGATCTTCTAGCTGTACTTTAGAGCTTTAATGATGGGCGCTTTAACTTGCTTGCTCGTTTAGCAGGCTTTTTGCTATTGAAAGTTGCATCTTGGTAGTCGAGCAAGATCGCAGTTACCTCATGTGCGTTTTTATTGCTTGCATGCTCAATAATCTTATCGAGGCTTCTTTTGCTTTTGACCAATCCTTGTCTGAGCGCGGAGACTAAAAACTCTATATTGCCGCTATCAATGGCAATCTTGAGAAGATCAGAGCGGTCAGCTGCCTTGAGCTCTAGATAGCTTAATAGATCGCACAGAGCACTCTCATCTGTCTGAAGAATAGAAAGCAACATTTCTAGATTGACCCTTAAACTACCTCCCTCTTCTTGCCGTGTTTTAGCTAAGATCACTATGCTCTTTGGGTCGATCTCAATTGCTTGAAAGAGGATCTCTTCTAGGTCTTTAGCTGCGTCTTTGTAGCGATAGACCCTTGCGATACTACTAAGTGATGCTCCTTTGTTTTTTAGGTATGCCGCAATCTTGCTCTCCCCTGAGAGCAAAGCATAAATGTACATACGATCTAAAGGCTTCAAATAGCGATGCGAACTTATAGATTCGCTGAAAATACCTCTTTTAAATAAAAGCTCAATACACTCAATACGTTCTTCTTCGCTTAAAGGGGTATAGCCACGGATCTCAGCATTATCTGCTATGTATAAATAAGTGTTGATGCGAGGAATGAACCTAAGTGAGCTTACGGCCCAGCTATAATCATGGTATGCGATAAACTCTCTAAAAGGACTAATGTGGCTTATATGTTCGTTTACTTTATAAAAGTTTGGATGTTCTAGAAAGCATCTTACCTTTTGTACGCCACCATAACGGCACGCCAAAGCTAAGGCTTGACCACCTGACCAGCGATCTTGAAGTCTAACATCCCTAAAGCGACCATGAAAATCAAAGTTAGTTGCAAGTGCAGTTTGAACATCTTCAAGGCTGCCTCTTAAGATCGCCTCATAAAGATATACTAAAGCGCTAATGCCTTTTGTATGTAGCATCTGAGGCATGCTAGTTGAGGCCCACATCTGCTCATAAAAGTCTTTTACAATTTTAAGGCTAGGGCTATTGGCCGCTAGTGGGTATATATAAGCCTCATCTAAAAGCAAACGTCTGATGCAATCGCTCCTATGCTTTGTATCATATAGCCCTGGTTCAAGAATATACCCCATCGCCACGTTGCATGAGATTTTGTCGCCATCCATCAGATCGCCTTTAACCTTAGGAAAACAACAAATCAAGCTATCTTTCTTAAGACGTGGTTTTCTATTTGAGACTCCTTCAAAGTAAAACTCAAGGTTAGGGGCATACAACACCATCTCTTTGCAAGGCAGTAAGCACAGTTGCTCAAACATATCTTCATCTAAAGATCTCGCCAAGCAAATTACTTTCAACTTAGCATATTGCTCGATTAATGCTACACCAGAATTGATTTTGGATAATTTCTCAGGCAGCACCACCTCATAGACATTTTTAGGCGGAATACTTAATAAGCAGCTCTTGTCTTTACAATAGAGTGAGCCACCTAAATCACTATAGATAGGGTTGCCTTGATGTACCAAAAAGCGCTCGAGATTTGGCAGTTTTAGAACACCAATAAAGCCATATATATCCAATCTAGAGTTATCTTTCTTGAATTTTTCTAATACGCGCCTATTATCGGCATCTGCAGCGCGAGGAGGCTTTATACGGATCTTCTTAATAGTCTGAGTCTCTTTATTGAAAACGAAGTAATTATCGTCCTTGTTTGCCTTTTCAAATCCTAAAAAGCTCTGCGGCAGATAGATAGATTTAATAGCTGCTGCATTCGAAAAAATGCAATCTCTAGCTATGAACTTAACGCCCTCAGGGATCACAAGATCTTCATCATTGCCCACGCATGCAAGCAGTCGACCCTCTTCAATCTCAAAATCCATCTGCAACCTCCACAATTTGCTCTATCACGCCCGATAACACTATTTGTGCACAATGATCGCCACGAGGCAAGATCAGGCTTAATAAAGACCAGGGGGTTAAAGCCTAGACTGTAAAGTTTTGAGCTGCCTCAATAAGCTCAAGTTCTCGGTACTCCTTAGCCGTAATAACCTTAGCAAAGTCCAAGATCGCGCTTGTAGCACTCTTAGATTGCAAGCTGCTTGCAACACTAGTGTCTAGCTCTGTCGCTACACTAGTGTCTAGCTCTGTCGCTACATCAGTGTCTAGCTCTGTCGCTACATCAGTGTCTAGCTCTGTCGCTACACTAGTGTCTAGCGTTGTCGCTACACTAGTATCTAGGGCCGTCGCTACATCAGTGTCTAGCTCTGTCGCTACATTTGACGGTCCGAGCACGAAGGTTGGAATTTCGTAAAGATCAAGCTGCTTAAACTTCTTTATTAAAGACTCGCCTAAGCACTCTTGTAAGATGGTCGCGTTAAGATCTGCTCTCTCCATGAAGATGGCACTACATGGTACCTCTAGATCTGCAGCATTTAAGAGGAGATCTAAACCTTGCTCATAACGTAGCCTAAGCTCGCCTATCGTTGTGTCATTTAAAGAAGCTGCGTCTTGCTGCGCTTGTGATGATGAGGTTGCGGCGAAGTTATGCAGGCTTTCAAAGTAAACAACTATAGTTACCATGTAATCACCTTCTCATCCTTGCGATTGAGCAGAGCTAAGATCTCCATATAACCTGAAAACTCAAAACCTTCTGCGAGCATGCTTTGCTCAGTTAAACCTCTTGATCTTGCGGCTTTACCGCACACGAGCAATTTAGCGCCATGATCTAAGGCAAGCTTTTGATACAGTTTAGTAAGCTTGTGGATCTTCTCCATATCATCACTTGTCATGGCACTTTGAGGTCCAAAACAATTTGATAGCATGGTCGTATTAGCTGCAGCAATGGGGGCAGCCGCTCCCATAAAAATCAAGGCACCGATTGTTCTCTTGTCTTCAACACTTGCAATCATGTCGATAAGGCTCTGATGGCCATGAGTGAGTGTAGCTGGGCAGTTGATGATAAAGCTCTCTTTCACATACGACTCCGAACCAGATTTAGGTAAAACCCAAGCTTTCAAGCTTAGAACTATCAAGCTAAACAAGCGAAAAATAGTTTAAGGCCGGCACTTATCTTACTAACTTTGCGATCGCATGGAATATTTGGTGAAAAAAAAGGCCGCAAGCTTGATACTTACGGCCTTTTTTTTTATAACTGCAGATTAAGTATCTGCAGCCTCTTAGCTTTTATAGCCTAGCTTTAGAAACCACCATTCTGATTGAAGGTGTCCATAAAGCTTAAGTTATCTAAAGCCTCACCAATCTGCTTCTCAACTTCAGTGTTGTTGAGAATTACATCGTAAGACTCATTACGCAGCTTGGCACGAGCAATTTCCTCGCGACGCTGCTGATGGTACTTGAAGCCAGTACCAGCAGGGATGAGTCGACCTACGATTACGTTCTCCTTCAGGCCGCGCAGCTCGTCGAGCTTGCCTGCCACGGAAGCCTCGGTAAGAACACGAGTGGTTTCCTGGAAGGATGCAGCTGAGATGAATGACTCAGTAGATAAGGAAGCCTTAGTCAGACCCATGAGGATATGACGGTAGAGAACCTCTCTCTTGCCCTCAGAACGCAGACGCTCGTTTACGGTACGTACGTATGCAACCTCAGCAAGCTCATCCTTGATAAACTCAGTGGACTCACCTGGGTCTAAGATCTCGCACTTGCGGAGCATCTGACGAACGATAACCTCAATGTGCTTATCGTTAATCTTTACACCCTGCAGACGGTAAACGTCCTGAACCTCGTTAACAATGTAGTTAGCTACAGCGTTAACACCACGCAGACGCAGAATGTCGTGTGGAGACTCTGGACCGTCAGCGATCACTTCACCCTTCTCAACCTTTTCGCCCTCGAAGACGTTCAGGTTGCGTGACAGGGCGATCATCTCCTCATGCTGCTCTGCTGGCAGACCGATCTCGTTTAAAGTGCCTGGCTCTGGAGTAATGATGAGACGACGCTTGGACTTGGTCTCCTTACCGAAGGAAACAGTACCAGAGATCTCAGCCAAGATTGCAGGCTCCTTAGGAGCACGAGCCTCAAAGAGGTCAGCAACACGTGGAAGACCACCGGTAATATCCTTAGTACCACCAGCCTGCTGAGGAATACGGGCGATAATATCACCGATGTTAACCTCTGCACCGTCGAGTAACTGCACAATGGCCTTACCCTGAAGCATGTACTGAGCAGGAACAGTAGTACCTGGGATCATTACGTCGTTACCGTCTTGATCAACGATCTTAACAGCTGGACGCTTGTCCTTACCCTGAGATGGGCGAGCAGCGATCTCACGAACCTCGATAGAGGAAATACCTAAAGCCTCATCTTCCTTCTTATCAACGGTAATACCCTCGATAATGTCGATGAACTTTAAGCGACCGTGCACTTCAGAAATAATTGGGTGGGTGTGAGGGTCCCAACGAGCGACAACAGCGCCAGCCTTAACCTCTTCACCATCCTTAACCTCAAAGATAGCGCCGTAAGGGATCTTATGGCTTTCCTTTGAAGCACCGAACTCGTCCATAACTAATAACTCGGACTGACGGGAAGTTACTACTTCCTTACCGTCGGTATTAGTTACAGTCTTAGAGTTCAGGATACGGATAGTACCTGAATTCTTAACAGTTGCACCAGACTCAGCAACAGCACGAGATGCAGCACCACCAATGTGGAAGGTACGCATGGTCAGCTGAGTACCAGGCTCACCGATGGACTGAGCAGCGATAACACCAACTGCCTCACCAGCGTTAACGATGTGGCCACGAGCAAGGTCACGACCATAGCACTTAGCGCAAACACCGTACTTAGTGGAGCAAGTAATAGGTGAACGAACCTTTACCTTCTCAATCTTGTACTCTTCTAAGATAGTGCAGCACTTCTCATCTAAGAGCATACCAGCAGGAAGCAGAACTTCCTTAGAACCTGGCTTTAAGACGTCATCAGCTAAGGTACGACCTAATACACGGTCACGTAAGTTCTCAATAACGTCACCACCGCTTACGTGTGGAGTGATCTCAAGACCCTCAGTGGTACCGCAATCGTCCTCAGTGATCACCAGATCCTGAGCTACGTCAACGAGACGACGAGTTAAGTAACCGGAGTTAGCGGTCTTAAGAGCGGTATCAGCAAGACCCTTACGAGCACCGTGGGTTGAAATGAAGTACTGCTGTACGTTCAGACCTTCACGGAAGTTAGCGATAATTGGGGTTTCAATAATGGAACCATCTGGGGTTGCCATCAGACCACGCATACCGGCAAGCTGACGAATCTGAGCTGGAGAACCACGAGCACCTGAGTCAGCCATCATGTAGATGCTGTTGAAAGATGCCTGCTGCTCTTCTTGACCTAAGATATTGGTTGCCTTCTCAACGGATAAGTTGGCCATCATAGCCTTCATAACCTTATCGTTGGCGTTAGACCAAATATCGATAACCTTGTTATAACGCTCGCCTTGGGTAATCTGACCGTTATCGTACTGTTGCTGAATGGACAGAACTTCCTTTTGAGCTGCAGCAATAATGGTCTGCTTCTCCTTAGGAATGAGCATGTCGTCAACGCAAACAGAAGAACCGGAGATAGCTGCGTTACGGAAACCGGTGTACATGACGCGGTCAGCGAAGTATACGGTCTCAGAGAGGCCTAAGAGGCGGTAGCAGTTGTTTAATAAGCCTGCAATACGCTTCTTACCTAAAGGCTGGTTAGATACCTTGGTAAACCAATCCTTCTGAGCTAATACTTCACGCATGTTCTCTTCATTTACACCCTCTACTGGAGGATCAATGAAGTCATAGGACATACCGCGTGGCAGGATTAAAGAGAGAATGGCACGACCAATAGTGGTTAAGCGCAGCTCATTCTTATCGGTGAACTCACCAGTCTCTGGATCCTTAACGGAGTAAGAGATGCGGCAAGCAACACGAGCCTGCATCTCAGCAACACCACTCTTGTACAGACGCTCAGCCTCATGGGCATCAGAGATGATCATACCCTCGCCCTTAGCGCCAACACGTGACTTAGACATGTAGTACAGGCCTAAAACCACGTCCTGTGCAGGAACGATGATTGGATCACCTGAAGCAGGAGACAGAATGTTGTTGGTAGACATCATTAACGCACGAGCCTCAAGCTGAGCCTCAAGGGTTAATGGAATGTGAACAGCCATCTGGTCACCGTCGAAGTCAGCGTTAAATGCTGGACATACGAGTGGGTGCAGACGGATAGCCTTACCTTCAACTAAGATTGGCTCGAAAGCCTGAATACCTAAACGGTGCAGGGTCGGAGCACGGTTTAATAATACTGGATGCTCGCGGATTACCTCTTCAAGTACATCCCATACGATTGCATCCTCGCGCTCTACCATCTTCTTAGCTGCCTTGATGGTAGCGGCGTGACCGCGCATCTCAAGACGACCGAAAATGAATGGCTTGAAGAGCTCTAATGCCATCTTCTTAGGAAGACCGCACTGGTGCAGACGCAGATTAGGACCGCAAGTAATTACAGAACGACCAGAGTAGTCAACACGCTTACCGAGCAGGTTCTGACGGAAACGACCTTGCTTACCCTTAATCATGTCAGCAAGTGACTTTAATGGACGCTTGTTAGAGCCAGAAATAGCACGACCACGACGACCGTTATCCATCAGAGCGTCAACGGACTCCTGGAGCATACGCTTTTCGTTACGTACGATGATCTCTGGAGCAACTAAGTCTAAAAGACGCTTTAAACGGTTGTTACGGTTGATCACACGACGGTATAAGTCGTTGAGATCGGAAGTAGCAAAACGACCGCCATCAAGTGGAACTAATGGACGTAAATCTGGAGGCAGAACTGGCAGAACAGTTAAGATCATCCACTCAGGCTTGTTACCAGAATGAACGAAAGACTCCATGAGCTTTAAGCGCTTGGCGTACTTCTTACGATTAGACTCTGAAGAGGTGGTGTCTAAAGACTCACGTAAAGAGTTAATCTCGGCCTCAAGATCCATGTGCTGCAGGATCTCTAAGATAGCCTCAGCACCCATCTTGGCGCTAAAGTCATCACCAAAGAGCTCGAGTGCATTCATGTACTCTTCTTCGGTGAGCAGCTGACGCTCACGAAGCTCAGTCATACCTGGATCGGTAACAACATAGCTCTCAAAGTAAAGTACGCTTTCAATATCGCGTAACTTCATATCGAGAATCAGACCGATACGGGATGGCAGTGACTTTAAGAACCAAATGTGAGCTACAGGGGATGCCAGCTCAATGTGGCCCATACGCTCACGACGTACCTTAGCCTGGGTAACTTCAACACCACACTTATCACAGATAGTGCCACGGTGCTTTAAACGCTTGTACTTACCGCAAAGACACTCGTAATCCTTGGTAGGGCCGAAGATCTTGGCACAGAATAAGCCGTCACGCTCTGGCTTGAAAGTACGATAGTTGATGGTCTCTGGCTTCTTAACTTCGCCATAAGACCAAGCACGGATCATCTCAGGCGATGCAAGACCAATCTTGATCGCGTCAAAATCCTCAAGCTTCTGCTTGAGGGCGTTGTTGCTGCGGTTAGCAAGCTTGCCTAAAGACTCAGAAATATCTAAGCCCATTGCAAACTCGTCGTCCTTATTAGCGGTCGGAAGTTCGGTGCCAAAGCCCTCTAAGAGGGTCTCGTCTTGACCGATTTCTTGCATGCTCACAACAGTTTCTCCTGCGAAGAAATTATCTTTTATGAGTTGTCAGTTTCGCTTTAGGGCCGTGAATATTTGTCCCTCACGGCTTTGATTGTCTGACCAGCAGCTCTTAGGATAAAACGTCCAAAAAGCGACTTTACAACTCCATGCCTTAGCGCAGGGACTTTTTTAGCCCCTGCAGCAGGTTGCCCTGCTTTTTAGGCAGCAGCTTCATTGAAGCTGCCACCACGGCAATTAGTCTTTGCGAACCAGGTCGATATTGATACCCAGCGAGCGAATTTCACGAAGCAATACATTGAAGGACTCTGGGATGCTAGCTTCCATCTTGTATGCACCGTCAACGATGTTCTTGTACATCTTGGTTCTGCCGTTTACGTCGTCTGACTTAACAGTCAGCATCTCACGTAAGGTATAGGCAGCACCGTAAGCCTCAAGGGCCCACACTTCCATTTCACCGAAGCGCTGACCACCGAACTGAGCCTTACCGCCTAATGGCTGCTGAGTAACTAATGAGTAAGAACCGGTAGAACGAGCATGCATCTTGTCATCAACTAAGTGGTTGAGCTTGAGCATGTACATATAACCAACGGTTACCTTACGCTCGAATGGACGACCAGTAGTACCGTCAAATAAAGTCATCTGACCGGACTTAGGCAGACCTGCAAGCTCGAGCAGCTCCTTAATGGATTCTTCGGTTGCACCGTCGAATACAGGGGTAGCTACTGGCATACCGTCACGTAAGTTCTCGGCAAGTACCATTACCTGATCATCAGACATTGAGCTAATGTCTACTTCCTGTGAAGAGCCACCTAAATCGTAGATCTTCTGCAGCATAGCGCGGATTTCAGCAATAGCCTTTTGCTCAACAAGCATCTTGTTGATGACATTACCGATACCCTTAGCAGCTAAACCTAAGTGAACCTCGAGAACCTGACCAATGTTCATACGAGAAGGCACACCTAATGGGTTGAGCACGATATCTACTGGTACACCATCCTCATCGTATGGCATATCCTCGATAGGGCAAATCTTAGAGATAACACCCTTGTTACCGTGACGACCTGCCATCTTATCGCCTGGCTGAATACGACGCTTAACAGCGAGGTAAACCTTAACGATCTTCAGAACGCCTGGGGTTAAGTCATCACCCTCAGTGATCTTACGGCGGATAACTTCGTACTTTTCCTTGTACTCAGCACGGTACTCATCAATACGAGCAGAGATTTCTTCAATCTCACGCAGTGCTTTGTCGTTAGGTACATGGCACTCAAAGAGCTCAACATCGGACAGAGCATCAACTTCCTTGCGGTCTAAACCAGCACGGACGAGGATGTTACGTACCTGGCGGAGCATACCGGCAGTTAAGAATGAGAACTCTTCGTCTAAGTCCTTACGTGCCTTGCTCAGCTGCATCTCTTCGATTTCGAGTGCGCGTGAATCCTTATCTACGCCCTCACGGGTGAATACCTGTACGTCTACAACAGTACCGAATACACCGTTAGGTACGCGAGTTGAGGAATCCTTAACCTCGGAGGCCTTCTCACCGAAGATAGCGCGAAGCAGCTTCTCTTCTGGAGTTAACTGGGTCTCACCCTTTGGAGTTACCTTACCAACGAGGATGTCGCCGCCGCAAACTTCAGCACCAACGTAAACGATACCGGACTCATCAAGCTTAGAGAGAGCCTGCTCACCTACGTTAGGAATATCAGCAGTGATTTCCTCAGGGCCGAGCTTGGTGTCACGAGCCACACAGGAGATTTCCTGAATGTGGATAGTGGTTAAACGATCCTTAGCTGCAACACGCTCGGAAACTAAGATAGAGTCCTCGTAGTTGTAACCGTTCCATGGCATGAAGGCGATACGTAAGTTCTGACCTAATGCCAGCTCACCTAAATCAGTGGAGCTACCGTCAGCTAATACGTCACCAGCTGCAACCTGCTCGTAAATGTTTACACATGGACGCTGGTTAATGCAGGTGTTCTGGTTAGAACGGGTGTACTTGATGAGGTTGTAAATATCGATACCAGCATCAGAAGTACCACGGATCTCATCTTCGTTAACACGAACAACGATACGGTTGCCATCAACGTGCTCGATAACACCGCCACGACGTGCCACGATGGAAACACCAGAGTCAACCGCTACAGCACGCTCCATACCAGTACCAACGAATGGCTTTTCAGAACGAACAGTAGGAACAGCCTGACGCTGCATGTTTGCACCCATCAGCGCACGGTTAGCGTCATCGTGCTCAAGGAACGGAATCAACGCTGCAGCAACGGAAATAACCTGCTGAGGTGAAACGTCCATGTACTGTACGTCACAGGCGCGGCGAACAGTAGATTCGCCCTTATAACGGCACTGTACGTACTCATCGATAATGTTACCGTTCTCGTCTAAGTCAGTGTTTGCCTGAGCAATAACATACTGACCTTCGTCGATAGCAGATAAGTACTCAAAGTCCTCAGATACGTGCTGATTGTTAACACGACGGTATGGAGTCTCTAAGAAGCCATAGTCGTTGCAACGAGCAAACACAGCTAAGGAGTTGATAAGACCAATGTTTGGACCTTCAGGGGTCTCAATTGGACATAAACGACCGTAGTGGGTTGGGTGAACGTCACGAACCTCGAAGCCAGCACGCTCACGGGTTAAACCACCTGGGCCTAAAGCGGAGATACGACGCTTGTGGGTAACCTCAGATAATGGGTTGTTCTGATCCATGAACTGAGATAACTGTGAAGAGCCGAAGAACTCCTTAATAGCAGCACTAATTGGCTTAGCGTTGATGAGCTCCTGTGGAGTGGTGCTATCAAGATCGCCTAAAGACAGACGCTCCTTAACTGCACGCTCTACACGAACCAGACCGATACGGAACTGGTTTTCAGCCATTTCACCAACGGAACGAATACGTCTGTTGCCTAAGTGATCGATATCATCAATGGTCTCTTTACCGTTGCGGATACGCACGAGGTAACGCATAACCTTGATGATGTCGTTGTGAGACAGGGTGCCACGGTATAACTCATCACGCTCACGGATTAAGTTTAAGGCCTTACCCTTCTTATCGGTTACTTCAGCATCGATAATAGCAGCCTTAGCAGTACGATCTTTGAGCAGTTCTAATGGCAGAATTACGCAACGCTCGAGCTCAACGGTCTCACCATCCTTTGGAGTGATCTGAACCTTCTTGAAGACGAAACGATCAGCGGCACTTACCATTGGATCGTTTACAGCCTTAACTAAGAAGCCGTCGAGGAAGTCTAAGAGCTTGTCAGCACAACGCTCTGGATTGGATAGAGGCAGGCACTGAGCCTCAGATGGCTCTAAGTGTGCACGTACGATGTCAAGAAGCTTTGGATACTCAGCGTATACATAGCCACCAGTTACGTAGATGCCACCATCCTGGGTATTAATAGGGAACTCGCTGTCAGATAAGGTGCGCTCTAAAGCGGTCTTGACACGTGAGATCTCAACGAAGCGAGAATCAAACTTCATACGACCTACAGAAGATAAGTCGTAGCGATCCTCTGCAAAGAACAGGTTGTTAAACAGACCTTCTGCAGCTTCGGTGGTTGGAGGCTCACCTGGACGCATCATCTTGTAGATTTCAAACAGAGCAGCGATGCGATCATCGTTGTCTGAAGTGAGATCACGAGTTGCGTCAGAACGCATGGTATCAGCAATGAATGAACCCTCATCAACCTGAGAGGTGAAGAGGATCTCAAAGCGCTTGAGACCTAACTGAGGAATTAAAGGCAGCTTCTCTAAGGTAAGCTCAGTGTTAGCAGCTAACACTACATTGCCTTCCTTATCCTTGTAGTCCTTAGCGAGGATCTTACCGATAAGGTGCTCAGGTGGAATCTCGATATAGTTCTGGCCTGCCTTACGCAGTTCACGAATATGGCGAACGGTAATCTTCTTACCAGCTTCAACTAATACCTTGCCATCAAGCTGAATGTCGAAAGTAGCGGTTTCACCACGCAGACGATCAGGAACAAGCTCCATCATGAGCTTATTGGACTTGATCTCAATTGCAACGGTATCGTAGAAGATATCGAGAATCTGCTCGGTGTTGTAACCTAAAGCACGCAGCAGAACAGATGCTGGTAACTTACGACGACGGTCGATACGAACAAACAGGTTGTCGCGGTGATCGAACTCGAAGTCTAACCATGAGCCACGGTAAGGAATAATACGGGCAGAGAAGAGTACGCGACCTGGGTGGGTCTTACCCTTATCATTGTCAAAGAATACACCAGGAGAACGGTGTAACTGAGAAACAACTACACGCTCAGTACCGTTAATGATGAAGGTACCATTCTCAGTCATGAGCGGAATTTCGCCCATATAGACTTCCTGGTCAATCTTCTCTTTAACAGTCTTAGGAGAGTCCTTCTCGTAACGAATAAGGCTTAAGTTGACCTTAAGAGGGGCAGAGTAAGTGGTGCCACGAATCATACACTCGTGAACATCGAACTTAGGCTCACCTAACTTGAAAGAGTTGTAACAGAGCTCAGCATTTCCCGAATATGACTTGATTGGGAAAACACTCTTGAAAGCAGCAACTAAGCCGTTCTCATTTAACGGATCGGCGCTGATGAATTGTTTGAATGAATCAAGCTGAACGGCAAGTAAGTATGGGGTGTCGAGCACCTTAACTCGCTTTCCGAAATCCTTACGGATACGCTTTTGCTCAGTATACGAGTAGACCATGGAATTGGGATCCTCAGGTTGATCTTTGTCGCGATTGAGGGGCTATAAAAGCCGCCTGCCCTGCTTGCAACAAGCAAACCGGTCAACGCATTGATATTTAAAGCCTAATCTACTACTTTAAACCTTTTACAGTTTTTAGAACATGTAAAGTTTATGTTCGTATCTTTGCTTTACTATTTCTTTGCTACCGGGTCAAATCACTAATATAGATGTTGTGCTCTTATACAAGTTACAAACACTTGTGCGTTGTACTACAAGCATAAGGCTATACACAGCCATCTTAGGTGGTTTGAGGTCATGGATGGCGCAAGTCACTGCAACCATTAAGATTAAGACTGTTACTCATCACTTCAAGATGCACGACCGAATGAAAAGCTCACGCAAAGCTTCATTGAGTTAGGTCGTCGTCCACAGCGTTAATAATGGCATATAAAAACATGCCCTTATTCTTACCAGTAATTAAATCCGCTGCTACAAGCTGCATCCGTAAGTTTGTTCAAACTACCCTGGCATTTAAAGCCTGAGCAAACTAATGTAGCTATACGATCTTTATTAAAGAAGCTTTCAATGAGCTTAAACAAGATCGTTGCTCTCAAACTAATAGTTGAACATAGATGCTCGCATGGAGCGTTAGCTGACTTTGCAGCATACTCAAGTTCATTCACTCATACAGCGCAGACGGTCGCCTTTAACGACCGAAACCTACACAAAAGCTCTTAGCTTGTGCACTTAATGGCATTTAAAGACCATGTGTGCAACGGTTTCTTATCTGCTCTGGGCACATTTAAGTGCCGATTGCTCTAAAGAGCAGCAGCCAAGAAATGAACTTTGTAATACGGTATTTACCTAAGACCTAAGTCAAAGGGTACGGTGCAGAGTATATAAGCGCGATTCTACAGGCTAATGATCGGCAGAGAATGGGCAGCGCGCAGCGCGTTTTCCCTATAATCTGTTTGAGCTCATACACAGGCTGCATGGCTGATCAGTAACACGGTAGTAACTAACTGGTTTTGGAACGCTTAGAACAGGCCATAGGCCTAAGACGGACGGAAAACACAAATTAAGCTTGTGCACTTTTACTTAATTTAGGTCAGAGCTGACCCCGGCATCGTCCTGGTGAGTATTGATGTCAAAATCTGAATGTTCTTCAGTTAAATTGCATCACCTTTTAAGGCATCGAAACCCGAGGCCCATTAAGAGCACTCGGGTTATATTGCACAGGCTGCTAGGCAGCCTGTACTCCGAATCGAAGCATTCGGCTATTTGAGCAGTGTCTATTACTCGATGGTAACAGTAGCACCAGCCTCTTCGAAGGCCTTCTTGAGAGCCTCAGCGTCTTCCTTAGAAACGCCTTCCTTGATCTTAGCAGGAGCAGACTCAACTAAGTCCTTAGCTTCCTTCAGGCCTAAACCGGTAGCGCCACGAACTGCCTTAATAACAGCGATCTTGTTGCCACCAACGTCCTTTAAGGTTACGTCGAACTCGGTCTTCTCCTCAGCAGCAGCGGCACCGCCAGCAGCTGGGCCAGCAACTACAGCAGCAGCAGCTGAAACGCCGAACTTCTCTTCCATTGCCTTAACGAGCTCAACAACTTCCATAACGCTCATTTCAGCAATAGCGTTAATGATATCATCCTTAGATAATGCCATTTTGGTATTCCTTTAGAAAAAGTAATCTGTATAGATGAGTGCTAAAAGCATGCTCATCAAAAAATCTTTAGACTGACTAAGTCAGTTATGATGCAACTTTAGTAAATATACAAAGTTGCAACTTAGTCTTAGAAAGCAGACTGTGCTTTATAAAGCCATAAGGCTCTATTAAGCAGCGCCACCCTCTGCCTGAAGCTTGTCGCCCAGAGCAGAAAGAGTACGTACGAGCTTGCCAGCTGCAGCTTCCTTCATGGTTGCCATTAACTGAGCAACGCCTTCCTCGTAGGTTGGCAGTGATGCTAATACGTCAACGTCCTTACCATCATATAAAGTGCCTTCAAAAGCTAAGGCCTTGATGGAGAACTTGTCGTTCTGCTTTGCGAATTCCTTGAACAGACGTGCAGCTGCGCCTGGGTGCTCCATGGAAAGACCGATTAAGGTTGGGCCCTTGAACTGGTCCTTCATGCACTCAAAAGCGGTGCCTTCTACAGCACGAGCAAGGAGGGTGTTACGAACAACGTGTAAGTAAACGTTGTTAGCACGTGCGTCCTTGCGGAGCTTGGTCATTGCAGCTACAGGAATGCCACAGGAATCAGCACAAACAGCTGATAATGCTTTCTTGGCGACTTCGCTAACATCAGCAACAATTTGCTTCTTGTCTTCGAGATTTAATGCCATTTTTAGCAGTGACTCCTGGTTTATCACAGCCGCCACACTTATCCCCTGCATATAAGACGTACATACAGGCTGACTTATGCTTAAGCTATGACAGTTGACCCCATTATAGGGGTATGTACCGGATATCAATTCTAAAGGATAGATCCTATAGAGCTAATTTCCGCCTGCGCAGGATGATTAAGGATACTTCCCCCTGCGGTCTTTGGTTGGGAGATTAAGCTCCCGGCCAAATTCATAATGTTAGTATCCAAACATGTAATCTTTAAGAAAGAGGCCTAAGCCCCTTTCTTTAAGGGCTCTAAAGCTGATGCTCTAGACGTTGCTATTAAGAAGCAGCGCCAGCACGATCAGTCTTTAAGGTGCTCTTATCAACGGTGATGCCGCCACCCATAGTGGTGGAGATGCATACCTTCTTGATGAAGGTACCCTTAGCAGCAGCTGGCTTAGCCTTAACAATAGCGCCTAATAAAGCGTTTAAGTTGTCAACCAGCTTGGCAGAGTCGAAGTCAACCTTACCGATAGAAGCCTGGATAACACCAGTCTTATCGTTACGGTAACGAACCTGACCAGACTTAGCATTCTTAACAGCGGTAGCTACGTCACGGGTAACAGTACCGACCTTAGGGTTTGGCATTAAGCCACGTGGACCTAAGATCTGACCTAACTGACCTACAACGCGCATTGCATCTGGAGAAGCGATAACTACGTCAAAGTCAGACTTGCCCTGCTTAATCTCGTGAGCAAGCTCGTCCATACCTACGAAGTCTGCACCTGCAGCCTTAGCCTGCTCAGCTAATTCGCCCTGGGTGAAAACTACAACGCGAACGCTACGGCCGGTGCCGTGTGGTAGAACGGTAGCGCCACGGATGTTCTGGTCGGACTTGGTTGGGTCGATACCGAGCTGGATAGCTACGTCTACAGACTCAACGAACTTTGCCTTAGCGGTCTTCTTTAAGGTGTCGAAACCCTCAGTTACATCATACTCGCGAGTGCGGTCGATGATGGAACGGATTTCCTTCATGCGCTTAGATAACTTTGCCATGTCTTACTCCTCCACCTGAACACCCATGGAGCGGGCAGTACCGGCGATTGTACGTGCAGAAGCTTCTAAATCTGCACCGGTCATGTCAGGCTCTTTAACCTTAGCGATCTCAAGGCACTGAGCCATGGTGATCTTACCAGCTACTTCCTTGCCAGGCTTGTGAGAAGCTGACTGGATGTTCAGAGCCTTCTTGATTAAGAAGGATGCTGGTGGGGTCTTAGTGATGAAGGTGAAAGACTTGTCAGCATAAACAGTAATAACTACTGGAACTGGGGCGCCCTTCTCGAGTTTTGCAGTGTGAGCATTGAATGCCTTGCAGAACTCCATAATGTTAACGCCGTGCTGACCTAAGGCAGGACCTACTGGAGGAGCTGGATTGGCATTACCAGCGCCAACCTGCAGCTTGATGTAGGCAGAAACTTTCTTTGCCATGTTATAAATTCTCTCTATGTGGGTATGGCGCGCTCAAACAAGGTGTTTGATACGTCAAACTCTCCGAGTTTGATACGCTTCCCGCATCAAGGGTAGAACCTTGATTTACTAGGAAATCTGATACTGAATCTGACTTAGAAACCCTCAAAAATGAGATCTACGTCACAAAACAGTAAATCCTTAATATTATACAGAATCCATTTTCGCTGATCAACAACTTTTGGTGATCTTTTTTACATTTCATTTAAATCAGACTTAGTCCTAATGATCTTCTGATCCTCATAGCTATGATCCACTGCTTTTTCCCCTCACATCACTGATCTTTTTAAGTCCTAAGGCCACCCCACCTTATGATCCCCGATCTTCAAGCCACCATAACAATCAAGGCTCTCGACGCTATTTAGAGCGTGAAATGCAAAGCAGCAAATTTAGCTGCTTAAGAGGTCATAGCAAGCTGCAGCGGCAGAGGAAAATTTAGAAAAGCAAAGTAAGGGGACTATGTAAAAAAGCAGAGCGCTGTTGCGAGGGCTATTGAGATAGCTCTTAAATATGGCTGCAGATACGCAAGGGGATGAGGATATAGATGACAGGTATAAAAAAGGCAGTCATATGACTGCCCTTTTGCAACAATACATTGAGGCTTTGATAAGCCATCCATGCTCTTAGTCGATATCTTTTTCAACCTGGCCGAGCTCAAGCTCAACTGGGGTAGCACGACCGAAGATGTTGATAGAAACGGTAAGACGGTTCTTCTCGTAATCAACCTTCTCAACAGTACCAGAGAAGTCCTTGAAGGTACCCTCGGTAGCACGAACCTTTTCACCAACTTCAAAGAGGTTCTTAGGACGTGGAGCCTCAGAGGTCTCCTTAAGGCGATTTAAGATACGATCAGCCTCAGCCTTAGTAATTGGCATTGGACGCTCTGGAGTACCACCAATAAAGCCTAATACGCGCTCGGTGTGCTTAACAAGCTGCCAAGAGTCGGAGGTCATCTTCATCTCGACCATAACGTAGCCTGGGAAGAACTTACGCTCACTCTCACGCTGCTTACCGTCTTTAACGTCCTTAACCTTCTCTTTTGGTACCAAGACTTCACCGAAGTACTCTTCCATGTTGTTAATCTTGATACGCTCGATTAAAGCTTGAGCAACACGCTGCTCGAAGCCAGAGTAGGCCTGCAGGATGTACCAACGCATAGGAACCTCAGATGGATCCTTAGGCTCTAACTTTAATGGCTTCTTGAGGTCGATAAGACCAGTCTTCTTATTTCTAGTTGCAACCTTCTTAGCAGGAGCCTTCTTAGACTCTTCTACCTGTGCGATTACAGCGTCAAAAGGAGAAGCTTCACCTGATGCAGCAGCCTGCTCATCAGTTAAGAAAGGAGCTTCTGCATCTTGTGCGATATCGTCGACCATAGGAGCTTCGGCAGATACGCCGTGCTCTGCAGACTCTACCTTCTCTTCTACCATGTTTTCTAAATCTGACATTTAGGACACCTATCTATCTTATAAGGTGATGATGCGGACGATCTGCAAGAAGATCAGGTCGCATAAGTACAGGAAGAGGCTGACTAAGCTTACAGCGATGAAAACGATGAAAGTAGTCTGCAGACCCTCGTTACGAGTTGGCCATACTACCTTACGTAACTCGGTGTAGGAGTCGCGGGTGAAAGCGAGCAGTCTCTTGCCCTTGCTAGTAAACAGAGTAACAGCAAGACCAGCTACGATGATAGCAATAACTAAAGCTACACGACCTAAACGGACTAAAGAAGTCTCATCGATCATCATGAAGCGGGTGTAGTAGTAATTACCACCGATTGCAAGCACTAATAAAGCAAGGGATACAGTCCATAAGACATAATCAAGTGGGTTAGAAGCACCCTGCTTTGCCTTCTTAGCATCTACCTTCTTTACCTCGGCTTTCTTGGTATCGGCAGTCTTAAGATCGGACTTCTTGTTCTTAACGGCAGCATTTGCTTTCTTAGAAGCATCAGCTGTCTGCTTGCTGTTCTTACTTTCGCTCATTTTTGACACTCTGTACTTGCATACAGAGATCCCGGCTTAAACAATCAATGTATGTGACAGCTGTACTTGCAATGCAACCTAGCGCTTACAAAGCAAGAGTGTGACTGTCATGGGCTAAATCTGGAGTCTTATGATTACTGAAAGTCCATCAGTAAATCTTCTTAAGCTCAGTTAAATTAGAGATCCCGGCACATAGCGTTTAACTCTCTAATAGAGCTAATAGACACTATAAATAAGACGTAAGCATCAGATCTAACACATGGCTAGATAAGTATGTTTAAAGCGTCTTTAATGATCTAATGCGGGAGCTTAATTAGGTCTTACCAAAGGTTAGAGACCTTAAATCTGTGATCTTGAAAAGATCTGATCTGAGCAAAGAAAAATACCCTATACCACGTCATTAGTCAACCTAAAACGGGGATATATCAGCACTTTTTATGTCTTAGACAAGCGAAGCGTTAATAGAAACTATAGAGATAAGCTATACCATCTAATGATCTATCTAAGTGGCTATTTTTCTGCCCATACAAAAAAGCCGCAGCATCTTGCGACACTACGGCCTTTTTAGCTATCAACTAATGTTAATAACTGTGTTTAACTCATCAACGATTACTCGAGGATGGTTGAAACAACGCCTGCACCTACGG
>Garnier_p2__coassemble_1094_pt1 | contig 35841 bp, 23 predicted proteins | sample Garnier_p2__metabat2_high_PE_037 | metagenome-assembled genome bin Garnier_p2 | reverse complement strand
CTGTGATCCGCAGCCGATTTAATGTGGTAAAAACGGGCCCCGTTGTGCAAGCGGCCTTCGTATCAATAGTGCCAAAGACGACGCTGCAGGTCTCCAGATTGCTGATCGCTTAACAAGCCAGATCAACGGCCTCAATCAAGGTAACCGCAACGCATCTGACGGTATCGCACTTGCTCAGACCATCGAATCTGGTATGGACGAAATCTCTGGCATGCTTCAGAAGATTCGTACTCTTGGTGTTCAAGCCAACAACGGCACTAACACTGCAGAGGATCGTAAGTCTATCGGTAAAGAAATTGAGGCCCTTGCAAACGAAGTCAATCGTATTGCTCAAAAAACCACTTTTGCAGGTAAGACTGTTTTAAACGGCACTGGTGCAGCTGGTAACAATACCTCAATTTACCCTGATGGCAATGCTGGTGATGCAGGTAAGATGACCCTGCAGGTTGGCTCCAATAAGGGCGATACCATCGAGTTTTCTGTTGAATCAGTAATGTTCTCCAAGCTTGCTGATGATCAAAACATCGTTAACGCTGCAGCCGGTAAGATTTTCAAAACAGGTGCTAATGGAGCAATCAGCGTAACCTTATCATCTGCCAAGACTGATAATGGTACTGAGTCCATTGGTGCAATGATTACTCATATTGATAAGATGATTGCAAAGATTGATGGACAGCGTGCCGACCTTGGCGCTTTGCAGAACCGTTTAGAGTCATCTATCCGCAACCAGTCTAATGTTGCTGCTAACGAAGCCGATGCTCGCTCACGTATTCGTGACGCTGACTTTGCTGAAGAGTCTGCAAACTTATCTCAGCAGTCCATCATTCAGCAGGCAGCTGCTTCTATGCTGATGCAGGCTAATACCCGTCCTCAGCTTGGCCTAAGCTTATTAGGTTAATCGGAGAACATTCACATGGCCGTTTATGTGAATACAAATTTCAGCGCCCTGCAAGGCCAAAGAGCGCTGACTAATGTCACGAATAATCTGACGACTACCTATCAAAGGCTATCTAGCGGCCTTAGAATCAACAGCGCCAAAGACGACGCTGCTGGTCTTCAGATTTCTGATCGTTTGACCTCACAGATTAACGGGCTTAACCAAGCTAACCGCAATGCCTCTGATGGTATTGCGGTTCTCCAAACCATTGATGGTGCAGCTGAAGAAATCGTCAATGCTATGCAGCGTATTCGTACCATTGCTGTTCAAGCAGCTAACGGTACCAATACCACTGCAGATAGAGAGGCACTTAACAAAGAAGCTAGTGCACTTTTAACTAGCGCTATGTCCATTGCTACCGATACTACCTTTGCTGGCGCTAAGATCATGATGGGCTATTACCCTGCAGATCCAAACCGCCTTTTTGAAGACAGCAAGGTTGGTAACCATACTAGCCGTGCTGGTATCTTAAATCTGCAGGTTGGTGCTAATAGCGGAGATACCATTCGAGCAACTATCGAAAACTTCTTCGCTGCCGATATTGCTGCTCGAGTAAAAGCACCTGGAAGCAAAGATACTATTGAAGATGCCTCAGCTGGCTCGTTAGTGACTGTTAAAGGTAATAATAGCGTTGATGGCATGACCATCGATATCACCACTGCTGAAAAGGCTGCAGGAGCCATCATTGGCATGGATGGAATCATCCAAGAGCTTGATAAGAGACGTGCATCGATTGGTGCATACATCAATCGTCTGGAGTCTTCTATCCGCAATCAGTCTAATGTTTCTGCTAACTCAGCTGATGCGCGTAGCCGTATTCGTGATGCTGATTTTGCTCAGGAAAGTGCCAACCTTTCTCAGCAATCCATCATTCAGCAAGCTGCTGCTACTATGCTGATGCAGGCTAACACCCGCCCTCAGCTTGGCTTAAGCTTACTTGGCTAAAAGTCTTTATTTATCATCATACGGTGCCCTTCATGGGCACCGTCGTCACAGATAATCCTTTCATTTAAAAACAGCACAGTAATACCTCTTCTCCAGCAAAACCTCTCTTTTACAATAACTAGCCGCCTTAATGCTTACTGCGCTTCATGAGAGCCTATTAAACTGAATAGAGACATTGAAATTATTGACTGATTTAGCGTGCATGAGACGTTTATCAGATGATAATTGCGACTGCGAAAGATGCTAACAAATCGCTATTTTTTGCTAGTTTTTAGGACTTTTCTAGGCTTCATCTTGCTCTATTTTTGGCAGTTACTTCTCAAAAGTGATTTGCTTTTGCAGTGTATTTAGTCGAGCTTAAGCACTGCTTAGATCTTTGTGCTAAGCTAGAGACATAGGCAAAGATAATTTGCCTTCATGAGTAGCCTTAAAAAGCTCTTAGATACAGCTTTGACTGTACTTTGCTCTTTAGTGCTATAGCCTTTCGTGCATAATTGACCTTGCTTTTGTAACCTATACTAAAACAGCTAGCTGCAACTAGCTTTTACCATCGTCTTTGACTACTTGTTCACACTCTTAGTCTAGGCCACAGAGATCATTATGGCTTTATACGTCAACACCAACGTCTCGTCACTCAATGCGCAGCGCAAAATGAGTAATGTGACCCTTAACCTGAGCGACAACTACTCTAAGCTTGCCTCAGGACAAAGAATCAACTCCTCCAGTGACGATGCCTCGGGCTTTCAGATTCAGGATCGTTTAACAGGTCAGATTAATGGGCTTAATCAAGGCAATCGTAATGCAAACGACGGTATTGCCTTTCTGCAAACCGTTGATGGTGCTGCAGGCGAGATTCTCAACAATCTCCAGCGCATTAGAACCTTAGCTATTCAATCAGCTAACGGTACTAACTCATCAGCTGATCGTAAGGCTCTAAACGAAGAGGCCTCAGCTGAGTTAATTGCAGCTATGGCCAATGCCACCGACACTACTTTTGCCGGTGCCAAGATCTTAATGGGCTACTATAAGACTGATGATAATTGCATGTATGGCGACTCAGGTATTGGTGGCAAAGTAGAACACCGCCCTGGTAAGTTTGACCTGCAAGTTGGTGCCAACTCAGGTGATGTTATTCCTGCTACCATCGAAAACTTTTTCATTGCAGATATTGCATACAGAATTAAGCCAAATGGTGGCCGACCAACTATTGAAGATCTTTCAGCTGGCTCATTGAAGGTAATTGAAGATAAAGGCACTGTGCTTGGAATGACCATCGATATCTCGACCCCTGAGAAGGCTCAAGGAGCCATTCAGGCAATGGACTATCTCATTGCAGAGGTCGATCGTCGTCGTGGCACCATTGGCTCTTACATGACTCGTCTGGAGTCATCTATTCGTAATCAATCAAACGTTGCTGAAAACGAGTCTGATGCACGCGCACGTATTCGTGATACTGACTTTGCCTCTGAGACTGCTTCATTTACTCAAAATCAGATCATTCAGCGAGCTGCAGAGACTGTGCTTTCTCAAGCTAATCAGCGTCCATCCGTAGCTGCATCATTACTTAAGTAAGATCACACTAGCTCATATCGCTGCGCCAAGATCCCTTGCGTGCAGTGATATGCTGCCACGCCAAATGATGCCGCTCAGCCCATCAAATTAATTATTTGAAGGCATGGCATTGTGAGGCTCATTTACCTCCAAGCTACATACTTGGCAGGTATTGTGAGGCTCATTTCACTCCACTTCTCAAGTATGTTAGGCATTATTAGCCTTCTTCTCAGCTAGAGATCATGCATGGCGGGCATTATTAGCCTTATTCTCAGCAAGAGATCATGCATGGCAGGCATTATTAGCCTCATTCCCATCTATGCATAGCATGGCAAGCATGTGCTGCTGCATAGTTGCTCTTTATTTTCCTTGACAGCTTCCACTTGGCTGCACCTATTCGCTAGTTTGCTTTCCTGTATCTATTAGAAATGCAAGGCAATGTATGCAGTTTTATTAGCTTTTTTCAATAGATACAACGTATAGATGATAAAAAAATTTGGAAAGTAAAACGTTTCGCATCTATTATGTTGTGCAAGATTTGATAGAAGTGCGCTTGAGTTTAGAGCAGTTGAAGTCTTATTTAGGGCATTTACTTTGTAAGGCGGGATGGAGTCTTAAACAATGTGACAAAATTTGCCGCTTTTGCCATTAACATAATGCAATTATTGCCGTATAAGAAAGTAGGATGCTGAGGGTCGATATTCCTAAGTCCTAAACCCCCAGCCACTGAGCAGATCGCTCAGGAGAGATCTTTTGCATTGCTATAAGCAATGAGAAAGTTGTAAGCAGAACATAGTTTGCAGACTATGCATAGTGCTTCTATTAGCCCAGACAGCACTCTTTTTCTGCGTACCTGTTCGTGCATCAGACATTCTGTCTGATGCCACCCTACCTCATCCTGTTTAAACACCTCACACCCATAAAGATATAGTATTACTACGTCCTTATTGTGCCTGGATAAAGCTTTTAAGGCCTCATCCATTTTAAGAGTTAAACAGAACTTAAGCAGAGCATTGACCATTACTGCGCCATACCTACAGGTCTTACTGATATATACATATCACGCCATCACCATTTTGCAGCGAAGAATTCTGTAATCAATACTCTCCTAACAGTAGTCTTAGGAAATTCGCTCTGCCCTACATAATGAAATATGCGTGCCAAAACTTACACCAAAAGTGTGATCCTGAACAAAAAACTGCCAATATGTTGACCCACTGTCATATTTCAAACAGGTACAAAAAGCCCATAAATATCAGCATCTGCCTATGCTTAAGGCAATACCATCGACGCCTCTAGCTCATGCACCGAACTTACACAAGCTTGAGCCACAAGCCTTCATGGCCTAGCACCTGGCAAGGCTATGCTACCGATACCTTACTAGCGGCAAAAACCTTTGCCGCTACGACATGTTTTTCTGCCAGCTATAAGACCTACTTCTCCGGCAATTTGTCCGATAGAATCACTTTGCTTCAGTTTTAAGCGGCAATCTAATATCCATTAGCCCATAGTCTCAATAGCCTTGTCTAAGTTATCCGTCCACTGTGATTTACCTATTTTCGCAACGTATTCACTGGCTAAGGCCAAGCCATAGGCGATTGCCTAGTTTTGATGCGCCGCCATAGCTCTTGCTATTTCGTGTAAATGGCAACATACCGTTTGCTGATGGATAAACAATTTGGAAAAGCATAGTACAAGCTTGCTGAAGGCTCTACTCATCAGCTTTCAGCTTGTTCACAGCATTAGCTTGGCGCTCGTGCCTATGCTTATACTTGTGCATTTATGCGCTATTTATCTTTTGAACTTGCTAAGCTGTGTTGCCAAACAGCTACCGCAGCTAAGCACGATAGAGATTTAGCTGAACTCCACTGTGCCTGGATTGGCTTGCCGTGGCTAGGCATGGCGTGGTATGGCTGGGCTGTACTTGGCTAGTGTGCTTGGTCTAGCCTGTTTTTCGTAGGCGTGGCTGGGATGTGCTTGGCTTTGGATCGCCTAGCTATATTTGGTTTTGCTTAGCTTGATTGGGAGTGGCTGCGCTGATGCGGAAAATTGATTTCGTGGGCAGACTCTTGTGTGGCTAAGGCAGAGCCTGCACTGCGATGGGGTTGTGCTACTTATTTATCAAAGATGTCTTTGAGGCACTGAAGCTTGTTGATGTATCTGCACAGAGCTGCTTCACGCATAATTACAGCTTGCTTTAAGACTTCAACTTGTTCTGAAGAGCTTAACTTTAAAAAATCGCGGCTATCAAAATCAAAAGGTGGCGGGCAGTCATCAGGTAGAGCAATATTCTCCATACCCAATCTATATAAGTCTTTGCCCTGCGGTTTATCATACTGCTGCTTCATGTGTTCATAATTGCGTGTGGAAGCCTTGTCAGTATCGTAAGGATCTAATCTTTGTCCTCTGCTATCGCGCTCAGCATAAACGCCTTTAGAACAGTTGTCCTTAGCATAAACAGGATCATCTTGAGTTGCTAACTGAGTATCTCTATTGAAGTTGCCACCACGAGTAGTATCTTCTTTGTTAGAAGCATAAGTATCTTGGTAAACATTGTTACGACGCCAAGGATCTGCACGATCAAAAGCAGAATCATCTCTATAGCCATGGCTTGCAGGTAGAGTATCGGTGTTTTCTATGGCGTATATATCTTTTGCATTTTGATTATAGTCACGTGGATCTGTAGTGCGATAGAGATTTTCTGCCTCTTCTTGCTGTTCACTAACTGCAGCAATCTTATTTACTGGAATATCATATTGCTGATTAACATGGGCATTGAGCACGCCAGAAAGATGTGGCTGACCTTCACCTGCTACAAACTCTTGACGTTGTGCGGCGTAACGTGGACCAGGCTCTAAGGTACCAAAAGTAGGCAGTTTTTCTCCTAATACCATAGAAGAGCCACGCAGACACTGGCGTCTTGAATTTGGGGCATTTACATCTTTAGAGTGGCTTGCAGCACCACCTTTACGTAATACACTAATAGTGGCACTACTGCTTTGCTTTTTAGAGTATTCAGACTTATCGTGAAAAGAATAGACAAACTCACGAGGATCGGTTTTCTCTCGTACTACTACCACGTTTTTAAGCTCTGGATGAGCCTTCAAAAAGCGGCTAGCAAACACAATCTCGCCAAATGGACTCTCATAAATACGGCCGACACGAGCCATGCGATAAGGAGCGTTCTTTTTACCATATAAGGCAACTACATAGCCCTTTTGAATATCCTTTTGTACGTCACGTGATTGTATGACGCGTAGTGACTCATAGTCACCCCAGGTCTTCTGAAACTCTAATAAGTCCATTGCACACTACCTTATACAGTACCACCACACGCATGAGGCAAAATAAATCCAATGAGATAGATATTTGCCCGACCTAACAACCTACCAATTAATGTTGCTACTCTAGCAAAACTTTAGCCCTAACTAGATTAGCGTTTTAGCTAAGTCACACAGGCATATTTGAAAGACTTGGCACCTTGTGTATTAGCAGCAAATGTAAACTTTAGCCCTAGTTTACTGGTTTAGGTTATAGTGCAACTATTATAACAAACAAGACACAAAAACTTACAAGGTTTAGCCCGCTTTCGTAAAAGAACTATTCGCACTACATTATTTATACTAAATTTATGATAGTAATGCACCTATACGGAGCAGCACTCCCGCTTATTGCACACTATTAAGAATAGTTTTTCTAAAAAAGTATCCTAATATAGGAATACTACAAGTATGTCTACAAGATCAGTGCTATCTTTGATAGGATGCATGCGTGTTCATCATGTCTATGTTGCAGGCTAGATATTTTGTTCTCATCTGCCGTGCCCAAGCTCTTATCTTGCTGTACTCGAATCAACTAAGTTGGATGGCAGTAACGAGGTGCTTAGCTTACCCTACCCTACCTTAGCTTAGCTTAGCTTAGCTTACCCGACCTTAGCTTTGCTTTGCTATGCTTAATCAACTTAGCCATGCAAGGCTTTATTTGCATAGCTTGGACTGAATTTGCTGATTCGGAGTGAGCTTTTAATGGTTGTACATAGCCTAACTGATGGGGCTGTGCTTATGTGGCTTAGTTGCTATGAGCACTTATGCGTGGCGCATAAATCACAAAGCCCACGATGGTGGGCTCAGTTCGGCTGCTAGATTGGGACAAAACTATGCTGTTTTTTTTGGGGTGGTGGTGAGAGATAGTTTAGGGCGTAGTGTGCTTGTCTGCTACTGTTCACCAATCTTCTTCCAAGTGACCTCGTTGCGGCAGTAAAGCGGCTCAGCTAAGGCTGGATCGGTAAGAGTGTAGTCATCGCTCATGGCGCTATAGATGATGGCATCGGCTCGTGGATAAAAACGTAGGGTGTTTTCTTCGATGCTCTTGTTCGTAGCGGCTAAGAGATCTGCTGAGATTTTATCTTTAAGGCCAGCATTTAAAAGGATGGCAATGCCAGTGCCTGCAAGAGCAAGCTTGTCAGAGGCTAGCTTGTCTGCGTGAGTTAAAAGATCTGCAATGGCATCTTCAGGTTTAGCCACCTTCTCTTCAATCACAGTTACAACCTTGTTACCGCTCTTTTCAAATAAAGCGTAGTAAACCTCTCCCATACGTGCATCTGCAGCACACAGGGCATAGCTCTTATCCTCATGAGCGTTACCATCGCCACAATCTAAGAGCTCAGGAGTTGCAAGCAGCTTAAGATCGCTCACGGCAAATACCTCAACATCTAAGCCTAAAGCTAAGGCTTGAGCTGTAGAAGTAGCGATGCGAACACCAGTAAAAGAGCCTGGGCCGGCACCAAAACCCACTGCCTCAATATCCTCACGAGCAACTGAGTTTTCAGTAAGTAAGCTATCAACCATGCTCAATACTAAATTGGCATGCTTTTGTGGGGCTACTTCGCTCTTTAAGAAGACTTTGCCACCAACACTCAAAGCTACGGAGCAATTTTCTGTGGCAGTATCAATCGCTAAAACAGTTTTTTCTCTCATAGTTTAATTGTCCTGTAGTGTTGTGACAAAAGTATCTGAGCCTTGCTAAGGCTCATTAATGCCAAATTAGCAAAGCTACGCCACCATTAGATGGTGATCATGATGCATTGCTAGATGATGGAGGCCTAGTAGAAAGCTTATCGCTTAACTACTAGCTGACAAACTATAGATCATAGCATGTCTAGAGCCTGCATAGCTAAAGCCTAGCAGCGCTTTTTGCTGCTGTATGAGCTAAAGCTAGTGAGCTTGTGCAGAGTTAACTGGCACTCCTAGTGCGCTGTTTGCTGCTATACAGGATTGAGCTAGTGAGTTTTTGGCAGCCATGCAGCAACGACTTGCATGAGATCTTGGTGGCCATGCAACTAGGCCTTGGAAGGGCGTTATCTAGCATTCATGACACATGATGGTTTACAAATCAGGCTATGGCACTTAAATGTGCTTAGCTTGCGTTTGTAGGCTGTATTGTATAAGATTCCGCTACTATTTAGTTAACTCATTAGAATGCACTTGGGCCTTTATTACCTCTTTGCAGCTTGGGCTCATGCATTGTCATGCTTGTTTGACAGCACTCATTGGTTTTTGGTTACTTTCGGTTCTGGTGATTATTGATGATTAAGAAACGTATTATTGCGTTTGATTTGGATCCGCAGCCGGCTGTATCCGATTCATATCGCTATCATCTGCGCTCTAAGGATTCGGCGGTTGAAAACTCCGAGGCCAAATACTATCAAGACCCATCCAAACCTCGTAAAGTAGCTCACGAGGATATTGCCGACTACATGCAAGTAGTCACACCACGTCGTCGTGGTCGTATTCAGGCAATCAAAGACAATCAGCCAAAGCACGTCAAACAAAACATTTTAAAGCAGCAAGTCGAAGCCTTAGTTTCAGGTCAGCGCTCTCATGCACTTAAGCCACTGCGCATTAAACTGCGATCCATTGCTTTAGCCTTAGCTGAGAATGCTAAGAACTGGAATAAAGAAACACCTGAGCAAAAGCGTGCCGAAAGCGAACTGTCCGTATGCGAAATCAAGACTGATGCTTTGGTTTACGAGACTGCAGTTTCTCCAACAGGCTATACCTACCGTCGCCTCAAGAAGGCCACCCCATCTTTGGCAAAGTAGCCTACACCAAGCTAAGTACGCTGCCAGTCTTTCAAGCTTATTAGCACCCTACACTCATAGCCCCTTGGCCACTTGCAACCTAGCGTTTGCTAGCTAATCACGCCACAAACACACCAGCTGATGCTATTGCCTATGAGCACTAAGCACCACTGCATTCATAAGCAGCCCTTTCTAAGCTATAACCACTCAGGTTAATGCCCCTGCAGCAGCTGCAGCTGTTAGTTCAGTTATTGCTGTGCTATTGCTGTAGCTCCTACAGATGCTGAGCTACAGCTATTTCTGTCGCTGCTTCTAATTCTCTTGCTCAAACATCCCAAAGAGCCGCATGGTCTTTATCTAAGCTCTCAAGACTCTATGAGTACCATGAGCAGCTACTTACATTTAAGCAAATGCATTCAGCTGCTAAAAGCCTATGCGCTTTCAGTACGCGGGCAAACTACAACAGTCTCTTAGGCGGCCACACAGGCATGAGCTTGTGCTTGAGCATCTAAAGTGATGAGCCAACTACATCCTGTGCTTTGCCTACACACGTACTTGCTGATTAAGCGTAATACATGTGCCTTACTTGCCTTATTTTTATAGTGGCCGATGCGGCTACCTTTTGCCTATAGCAGAGCTTCCTTAGCCTCAGTGCGCTTGAGCTTTCTTTGGCTTATACCTTGGCTTAGGCGTGGGCTTGAGCCTTGGCGTTTCTTGAGCTTTGGCGTAAGCTTGCGCCTTGGCTCTAGCTTGCTACTTAGCTTTAGCCTTGCGCTGCCTTGAGCTGTGGCTTGTGGCGGCTAAGGCTTGGTGGTGGCCACGTGCTCGGCTAGTTGCTTGTTAGTGGGCTTTAGGATTTGACCTTCTTTAAAAAGCTTAAGACTTCGGTAACTGAGGTTACGTGGGTCATTGGCGGTAAGGAGTTAAAGACGGTTTGGCCGTAATTTTTGGTATGCAGTCTTGGATCGAGCAAGACTAAGGCACCTGTATCGGCCTCATTACGGATTAAACGACCAGCTCCTTGGCGCAGTGCAATGATGGCATTTGGCAGGCTCTCGCACTTAAAGACATTTAAGCCCTTGCTCTTAAGCTTGCCCTCAATTGCCTTGGTAATTGGGTCACCTACCTGAGTAAATGGCATCTTATCAATGATAACTAAAGATAATGCCTTACCCGGTACATCCACACCTTCCCAGAAAGATGAAGTGCCAATTAATACTGCATTACCTGCCTTGATGAAGGCCTGCATAGTATCTGACACTGTCATATTACTGCCTTGCTTGAGGATACGGCGCTTATTTGAATAATGAGCACTCATATACTCATAAGCTTCGTTTAAGGCTGAGTACGATGTAGTCAGAATAAAGATACCACCATCGGTAGCATCGATAACTGAGCTGAGCATCTTAAGAGCCTTCTCCATACGACCCTTGACGTTAGGCTCAGGGAAGGATGGTGAGGTAAAGAGGCAAGCATGGTTCGTGTAATCAAAAGGAGATGGCACTATGCTTTGCTTTACTTCCTCGTGCTTGAGGCCAATGTCGTAAAGGAACTTATCAAACTTATTGTCAGTGGTGATAGTTGCAGAGGTAAAGACTACGGTACAACCTTGCTCCTGAATCTTACGCAGAGCTGCACTTAAGTATGGGCCAATATCAATTGGGCAAACGGTCAGAATGAACTTATAGCCTTGATCCTCTTTAGGCACAATCTCAATCCATGAGGCATTATCCCAACACTCTTCACCTTGCTTGTTGCGATCAGAGTTCATGAAATCAGTGATGAACTCTAAAGTCTCATCCACTTGAGTTTGCAGTGGCTTGATATCCTCAACGGCTTCTTCATTACTCTTAAGGAGCTCAGCTAGTGACTTTAAGGCCATGAGTAAGTCAGCCATTAAGCCTCTAAATAAGGCATTGCGTACTGGTTGATTGGAGTAGTCATACACCACATCACCCATGTCACTATCGTATGGCGAAATACGTGAGTAATCGATACCAAATTGATCGCACAGCTGACCAAAACGACGCTTTAATTCCTTATTAAAATCACGCTCATCAAGATTGCGTGAAGAGCGAGCAATCATCATCTCAAACTCTTCATCGCTAAGAGTGGACTCACTATCCTCAGATTCAGTAGTAATCTTCTCGCCGCCTAAATCAAGCTCGCCTAAGTCGCGATCAAACCAGCCACTTTCAGTTAAACCATGAGCTTGTAAGATGGATCTCACCTCTTTCATGGTGTAAGAGTCTTTACCAAGCAAGACACGGTCTTTGTTATTAAATAATTCGTAACCTAAGAGCTCAAATGGTGACTTAAAGTGATGGTGGCAGTACTTAAAATTAGCAATACCGTGCTTACCATCGCCTCTAAACAAGAGACCACGCATCAGCACATCGACAATGCATTCAATCTTGTAGAGAGTTTTAGCAAAGGCACCTGTCTTAGTAGAGACCTTAGTCGATGAGAAACACTTATGCACCTCATCTACTAAATCCTTAAGGAACTCTAGGCTAACGTCGCGCTTGAAGAACTCTCGACCAACCTCAGCTAAGGTATGGGCCTCATCAAAGATCAATACATCTGGCAGTGGCAAGATAGAATTTGGATTGCCAATACCATTAGGACTTTGCAGCGCAGCATAGAAAAGAGCGTGATTAATCACGACTACATCGCGCTCTTTAGCCTCTTGACGTGCGGCAAACACAAAGCAATGTGAGCCATCGATACCAGTATTGCCAGAGCGTACGCGTTTAAAACCAATAGCGGGATCTTTACCTGCAGCACCAGGACCAAAAGCACGGCCAATTTCCATATCTGCTTGATCTACAGGGACTACAGACGCAGCTGTATTAGAGTTTTCTGACAATTCCCTTAATAAATCGCGCTTACGAGCTGCATAAGGACAATTGCTCGCCATCTCTTGACATAAAAATGAGTCACAAGTAACTAAAGAACGAGCACCTTCTTTAAGTGAGAAAATCATCTCACCAAACAAAGCATTTTTAGGATCGCTATCTAATGAGTCAGTACACTTATCAATATAGGCGCTAATGGTCTGACGATCACGGGCATTGAGTGAGCGCATGCCATCGCCATCAAAGACATAGCGGCAAATATAGTTAGCATGACCCTTAAGTGCGATGGAATTAAGGTGTGTGGTACCTAAAATATTAAAGATCTTGGGTACGTCTTTAGAGCTTAACTGATCTTGCAAAGTCTTAGTGCGAGTAGAGACCATCACTGTTTTGCCAGCAAGCAGCGGTGGCACTAAATAAGCGAAGGTCTTACCGGTACCAGTACCTGCCTCTACTGCTAAGAACTGATGAGTGCTGATAACTTCAGCCACACTTGCAGCAAAGCTTTGTTGTCCTTTACGCGGTGAATATCCCTCAAGCTTCTTACCAAGGATACCATTAGCGGCAAAGACGCGTGCTACGTTCATCTTGAGTACAGACTCACGTGAAAAAGGCTTCATACGGGCCTCTTTCATCTTGAGTACATACTCGTTATAGGAACGATTAGACACAATGATGCTGCGATGATTGAGAATCTCTAAAGACTTCTTCTTTCTATCGAGCTCGCTAAAACTATCATCGTAGTCGCTAGGCTCTACCGCTACTAGAGGCTCATCTTCTGAGTAGTCTCTTTCGGTTACCACACGACGTTCTTCATCCACTGCATCGATGACAATAGCATCATTAGCGACCTTAGCTTTATCCGCATGACCGAATAAATAGTCACTTGCCGCTTGTACGATTTCATTAACATCGCCTCTACGGATGACTTCTTTATCAACAACCGGAGATAAAATGTGTGTGCCAGCAATAATTGACCTAGCTAAATCTACATCTTCAGCACTAGGCTCATTGGCACAAGCCTGATTATCAGCATCCCCTCCAAATAAGGCGTTAAATGCCTGATCATGCAAGGCATCATCTTTAGTCTTAACCTTAGATGCACTCTTAGTAGATTCACCCTTGCTTGACGCATGCTCAGAGCTCCCTTTAGCAACACTAGATGCGGCAGCGCTATCTTTGGCTTCGCTCTTTGCCGCAGCCGAGCCTTTAGCAGTGACTTGGGCAGTTCCTTTAGCATTTCCTGTAGCTGTGGCATTAGCAGTAGCTTGAGCAGTGCTGCCTTTAGCTGCAGTGCTCTTAGCTAAGCTGCTAGCAGATGAGCTTGAAGCAGCTGCAGTTAAGCTAGCTGTATGTGATGCAACTGGGGCGGCATCGGAGTCTTGATCGTCAGCATCATCAAAGATATCGCTACCACCAAAGGCCAAAGCAGAAAGGAAGTCATCGTCAGACATCGCCTCAATCTCTTGTTGTGAGCGAGACTTTTTGCCAGGCTTTGAGCCTACATAAGTATTGTTCTCTGGGTCAAACATCTCAGTGCTATTATCATCACCTGCTACACGCACATCACCGTGCTTTAAGGATGCACCACTAATCTCTCTCACCTCATCCTCAGCCTCACTTTCAGCAGGGCTGTTGAGATGCTGGCTAAAGTTGTTGATAGTGTTAATTAGATCGCTAGCTGTCTCCATGACCGCCTCAGATCTCTTCTGTGCAAAGTCATCATTAAACTTAGCATGTAAGAGGGCCGGGTCATGTAAGGCATCCTTGATGGATGCTGCCTTCTTAGTCCCGCTAGCACTAACTTTTGAAGATGACTTTGCCTTAGCTCCACCAAAGCTACGGCCACTAGCCTTACTTGTACCTGCCACCTCCTGTGCAAAGGCATTAGGCACAGCACTATCCCATGGCGCAACATCATCACCATTGACAAGTGCAGACTGAGCAGAACCAGCAGCAGCGACTGCGGCCGAACTTTCTGCACGGGCTACACTAGCTGCACTTGCTGCAGCGTGCGCCGCATTAGAAGCCTGCTCAGCATTAGCCGCATTGTGCATTGCAGCGCTGTCATGATGAGCACTAGAGCTATGAGCTTGATCCATTGCGGCGGTGTCATCTAGCGGCACATAGTTATCCCACGGAATATCAGCATTGCCGTTGGCATTGCCATCCCATGGAGCAGTATCGTTATAGTTTGGAGTGCTATTTTCCCAAGGGGCTACATCAGCGTTGCTACTGCTTGCGTTATCCCATGGTGCGCTCTCATTGCCAAAAGGAATATCCTCATTTAAAGGATCGGAGCTTGGTTGACGCTTGGTGATCTTATCTTGCTTTCGTACAGCTGTGGCAGTGGCGGCATTATCATATGCTCCTTGACTGTCATTACCTGAGGCAAACTTATTAAAGTCATCAATAGACAACACCTGACCAGCCCCAAACAGACCGCCAGCGTATGGAGAGTCAAAGTCTTCATTAGAGTATGGGCCTGCATCTTGGCGAGCACCTGCCTTGTTTGCAGATGGTTTGGACTTGGCTGAATTTTTTGCAAGATCTTTTAAGTCCACAGCGCCTCCTTACTGGCTCATAAATAAAAACAGACCACGAATACATGGGAACAATGAAGCTGCTATTGTACGGTCTTACAAAGTAAAACCATAGCGCCAATATAGAATGATCTCATACTTTGCTCAAATCTAGCCAGAAAGCGTAAAAAAGATATCACAAATCACCCCATCTCTATGTTTTAGCCACCAAAGACCTACCCAACCAAGCTCCTCATTCCCATCAAAATACCAGCAGATAGCAACTGCTGCACTAAACTTAATATACGATGTTAAAAGCACATCAGCGCAGCAATTGCCTATAGCTGCCAGAACTGCTTATGAGTCTATGCGGCTAACAGCTGTAAGTACATACGTGAAGAGCCTGCAAGCAGCTAAGCTGTCATATGCTTCGCTCCTTGACTACTTATCTGCCATGCTTTGGCTGCAGTAGTGCGCTATGATCCATTTAGGCTTAGCGGCGGGGAGTGGCGAGCCTAAAGAGAACTTGCTGCAGCGCTTAAGCTTATGACTGGACTTACATAGGCTGAGCATTGGACGGAGCCACTACTAGCTGATGAAGGGGGGCTTTGTGCACTATAGACGCACACTTTTTCTCATATATATGAGACTTAAGTGCATTAGGCGTTATCATGAGTCTATGCAAGCGATGCTATAGGCACAAAAGACATGAGCGCGAATGATGCTAAGTCTTTGTGTGTATAGCGTGCATCATATATTTTCAACATGGGGGATAATCTCATGGCAGCAGAAGACCAAGATAAGAATAAAGCATCCTGCTCTTGTGATGAGAGCTCTGATAAGAAAGGCTTTAAGCTTTTTGGATCTAAAGATTCAAGTTGTTGTTCAACTAAAGGCAAGCGTAACTCCTGCGCAACTGGCAATTGCCCATCTGGTACATGTTCGACCAACAATACTTTGCTCTTAGTAGTGATTGCGGCAGTGATGTTATTAGTTGCCTATAGAACACGCTCTCAATCTGAAGATGTCTCATTAGAGGCTAGCGTTGCAACTCAAGAGACAGTAGCAGTTGATGCTCAAGAGGCTAATGCTCAGCCAAAACAAGAGCCATAATTCACCATAGATTGCGCTTGCACCCTTGGCCCTTAAAGCCAATCCCTTTGCTTTGTTGATCCTCTTGCGCTCTTAAGTAGCGCACTCCCACCTTATGCCTTTCAGAGCCAACGCTCTGTACCTTTTCCACGCATCTTTCTTTTCAAACGCTCATTGCGCTCCCCGACTGTCATATGGCCCGCTGTACGGCTGCTCAGCTCTCACTTTGCTATGTGCTCCAACCAAACGGCGATTTCGGTGTTGTTGAGGCTTTTGTAGGCATTTGAGGATTTTCGATATCAGCCTGTTCTCTTTGCTACCCATGGTCATGATGGACTTACTGAAGAGCTATTAGCTTGTGGTGCCTGGGATTTTTTTGGTGCCTGGGTGTTTTGGTAGTTTGGAAGGGTCGTTTAGATAGCTTGATGTGGTTTACATGCTTGCAGCATCAGCTGTTTTGATGTGCTTGTGGGATGTGATGTTGTTTGGAAGGGTCGTTAGTTTGTTGTGGTTTTTGCAGATACAAAAAAGCCCGTAGAGCTTGTGAGCAATACGGGCCTTTTCACACTTATGTGTGGTTACAAGAATGTAACTTTGAATATCGGGCGTTAAGCCTTACAGACGGGCTGTAAGGCGTCTTTTGCCGTTGGCCCGAAATATTCAAAAATTAAATTACTTGTTAGCGTTAGCAGCAGCGAAAGCAGCAGCCATTGCGTTAGGAACAGCTTCCTGAGCCTTCTCGTTTAAGGACTCTAAAGCTTCCTTCTCCTCAGCCTCATCCTTAGCACGGATGGATAAGGTCAGCTGACGGGTCTTGCGATCAACGTTGATGAACTTAGCCTCAACCTCGTCGCCTACCTTCAGAACGGTAGTAGCGTCGTCGATGCGGTCGCGTGAAATGTCAGCAACACGGATGTAGCCAACTACGCCATCAGCTAAAGCAATGGTAGCACCACGAGCGTCAACCTCTTCAACGGTACCAGTTACTAAGGAACCCTTAGCGTGGTTCATTAAGAAGTCTGCATATGGATCATCAGCGATCTGCTTTAAGCCTAAGGAGATGCGCTCGCGATCTGGATCTACCTGGAGAACGATAGCGGTGATTTCGTCACCCTTCTTGAAGTCGCGAACTGCGTCTTCGCCAGACTGCTGCCAAGAGATGTCTGATAAGTGAACTAAGCCGTCGATGCCGCCATCTAAGCCGATGAAGATACCGAAGTCAGTGATTGACTTGATCTTACCGGTTACACGGTCACCCTTAGCGTGGGCAGTAGCGAACTCCATCCATGGGTTTGGCTTGCACTGCTTTAAGCCTAAGGAAATACGACGACGCTCCTCGTCGATCTCGAGAACCTTAACGGTTACCTTATCGCCAACGGAAACAACCTTGGATGGGTGAATGTTCTTGTTGGTCCAATCCATCTCGGATACGTGGACTAAGCCCTCAACACCCTCGTTGATCTCAACGAAGCAGCCGTAATCGGTTAAGTTGGTTACCTTGCCCTCGAGGCTTGAGCCAACTGGGAAGCGAGCTGCGATGTTAGCCCATGGATCCTGACCTAACTGCTTGAGGCCTAAGGATACACGCTGACGCTCACGGTCGAACTTGAGAACCTTAACGTCGATCTCGTCACCAACATTAACGATCTCAGATGGGTGCTTAACACGCTTCCAAGCCATGTCAGTGATGTGTAATAAGCCGTCAACACCACCGAGGTCAACGAATGCACCGTAGTCGGTGAGGTTCTTAACGATACCCTTAACTTCCTGACCTTCCTGGAGGTTAGCAAGTACGGACTCACGGTCAGCTGAGTTCTCAGACTCGATAACAGCACGACGGGAAACAACAACGTTGTTGCGCTTCTGGTCTAACTTGATTACCTTGAACTGGAGCTCTTTACCCTCTAAGTGAGCGGTCTCACGTACTGGACGTACGTCAACTAAAGAACCAGGTAAGAAAGCACGGATGCCGCCTAACTGAACAGTGAAGCCACCCTTGACCTTACCATCGATAAGACCAGTAACAGCGTCGCCATTCTTGAATGCTTCTTCGAGCTTGATCCAAGCTTCGTTGCGCTTAGCCTTCTCGCGTGAAAGGACAGTCTCGCCGTCGCCTGACTCAACAGACTCGAGAACTACTGGGACAGTGTCACCAACAGCAACTTCGATCTCGCCAGCGGCGTTCTTGAACTGCTCAACTGGGATGTTGGACTCAGACTTTAAACCAGCGTCGAGGATAACGAAGTCGTCTTTAATAGCAACAACAACTGCGTTGATTAAAGAACCTGGACGGGTTTCGGTTTGATTTAAGGACTCTTCAAAGAGTTCGGCAAAAGACATTGACATTAAGGTTATGTTCCAAAAGCACCTAAAAGCATCCTGCTTAAAGGAGGTAATTAACAGTAGTGGATCATCCATGATCCTGAAAACAGTAAATGCCGATTATAACAACACAATCGTGTGATTGCAATTACATTTTCAAAAAAATTTACCCTACTGATTTGCTTTATCACTTGTTACCAAACTTGATAAACATCGGCTTTGCTAACTGCAATAGGCTGCAGGTTTTTTACTCTGTCTTTTACCAAATACCAAGCACCCACGAGATTGTAGTTTACACGCCAGTTAATACTCACTCTTTAAGGCTCACTTTCTATGCATCACTCGTGGGTTAATCTAGGCTTGCGTGTGTTTAGAGTTACTTGTTTCTTCTTTATTTTGGTCTATCTACAGTGGGCTTGATGCTAACAGTTTGATGCAAAGTGCTAGGCAATTTATCTCTATGGTTATTCAACCTGTGGTGAGGCATTAGGATCCTTGTTGTAGTGGACATTAATGACTCTAAGGGCATCATGCCACTGACCGTCCATAAGTTCGTCGGCAATTTCAGGTCTTTCAAAGCCAGTTGCCAACACGGTTACAAAGCCTTTAAAAGTGTAGAAGCACTCGTCCTCTGGAACGTCTTTATTTGCATCAAGATACTCACGAATACGATTCATCTTTGCGATCAGCAGTAAATACTGATAGTTAGGATCTATTACATGAGTATTGTTATTTGGATGAGCGTAACAAAGATGCTGTGTTGGAGTAAGAGCAATCAGATTCTCTAGATAATTGGCAATTTTAGGAAAGTTTGATTCAGGGAAAATATGATGGATCTGGGTTGCATTATCCAGAACATGATGAGCTTCCCTGTACTCGGTCATCCAGTTATACACGTCTTTTACATACTTCTGCAGCTGACGCTTTGCTTTTTCAATGCTATAGCGAACATAGCTCTCATTAGGATCATTCTGATCTGCAATCTGTGCAGACTCCTTACGAGTCAGGCTCTTTGGTTTACCTGTATAGACATCTCTAAAGTTATCGCGGTTATACATCAGCATATCGAAAGTAATCAGATCTGTTGACATATGACCACGCTCTGTGCCCTTGGAATTTTTCTTATAGGCAAGCGGATTAATCACTTTGATGAAGATACGGTTACACTCAGTATCTCCATTAATCGGAGTGTACTTTTTAGTAAAAGCAGCGAATGCTTTCTTAACCGCATGATAAGACGCCTTATCTTGTTTATTAAAGAAATCATTGAATAACTTTATGATGCCACTATCGGTAAGCACCTTAGTTATGTAGTGGTACAAGAAAGTTAAGGCATCTCTTTCTCTAAAGGCTATGTAGTTGAGAATGTCTTGATTCGCAACTTTATAAATATTTCTTGTCCCTTGCTTTCTCTTTGAGAGCACACCGGCGCTTGCAAGTAGCTCTAGAGGCTGCATGAAAAACTTATCGTACTCGTTCTTAGCTTCAGTTTTCTCTGGATTTGGCTTTTTAAAGACGTTTTGGACAAAGTCTACTGAATAGCGAGAAAACCAAATATCTCGTGAGTTAAACTCAATATCAGGACTTGCAGCTTCTTGAATGTACTGAGCAACGCAATCGGCAATCGCGCACACCACATCAGCTGTGCACTTTTGATCGATCCATCGACCATTGCCGGTTTTACGAATATCAATCTCTTTATCTGCAAAGAAATTAACGATGTCGTGCTCATACAGTAACATTCACCGTATCTCCTAAATGTCGTCAAACAAGAAGCCTTGTACGAACTCTCTTTCTACTTTAGCCTTGCTATCCTTGGTAGATAACTTTGCGCCTTTCTTTTTAAGAGAATCGCCTTGAGCTTTAGACGGTTGATTGCCCTTTGCTGCAGTTAAGTCCTTGCCTTTTGCTTTAGACGCTGTGTAGTCTGTTGCTGGGGTTTTAGACTTTGCGCTGAGTGCTTTAGCTGCTGCTTGCTTGGCACTGTCAACACAATCAGTTTCCTTACTTGCTTGACTGGTTGTTGGTAAGTCAGACTCCTTAAGTAAACCGTAAAAGAAGACTGAGCAAGAGTCAACATTTAACGAGCGAGTTTGATAATTACGTGCGATTTGATAGAACTTTCGGTACTCCTTGCTTGAGAAATACTTTAATTGTTCATCGCTGGTTGTGAAGTTGCCTTTTGGTATCAAAATCGCAACCGAGCCATTAACTATCACATTCTTCGGCTTACGCATGACACGTGGGTTATATGTCATGTTAGGAGTAAGGTAGACACTATCGTCATCTAAGTACTCTTCAACATATAAGCCCTTGATATCCTCACGATTAACGTAGCTATCGTAATTTTCAATATCAATAATCTTTGTGCCGTCATCACTGATGTTGCGTGACTTGAGCACTCTAATCTCACCACTTTCACGCAAGTGCTTTGAGGTTAACTGCCTATCTCTAAATACTTTAAAGACATCAAACTCAAGCTTTGCAGATACCTCATCAAAAGTCTCATCTCTATAGATGAGCCAGTATGGAAAGTCATCTGAGAAGATGTAACTTTGCTTTTGTTCTAAAGTCAGATGCTTGCTAAAGGAAATGACCTTGGTAGTTCGTGGCTTTACTAAGTTGTTAACAAAGAGCGCAATAGTCTCTACTAGAACACCAGGAAAACCTTTTTCACCAAAATCGATAATGCACTCAACTGACTTCTTGCCTAAATACTCACGCGTTGCGGCAAACTCAGGTGTATTGAGCACAAACTTTGGAAAGATCAGTACCACGTGGTCTGCTAAAGATACTGCCTTATCAAGGAAGAACGAACAGATATTGCGTGTTTCCTTATTAATAGCGGCACTACGGTATAACTCTAGCTTTTTATTCTGATCGGCCCCCATCTTGTAGAACGGTGGATTGCCAATCACATAGTCGTAATGCTCTGCAAATGCGTGAGTTAAAAAGTCATCACAGATGTAATTAACCTGCACACTCTCAGAAAGATCATGGGCCTTGATGAGCTTCTTGGCAATCTCCAAGCTAGTGGCATCGATATCTACTACATCGATGATGAGGTTTTTGCCCTGAAACTTCTTAGCAAGCAGTGGTACAAAATTGCCAATACCCACGGATGGCTCAAGAATACGGATGGTGCTTTTATCTACCATGTTCAAGTTATTGAGCATGGCGCTGATTAAAGACTTGGAGGTAAAGTAAGCGGCATTATCAATACGCTTGGAGTTAGCAAGTTCACAGACACGCCCCATTTGAGCTAAAGACAAATGCTCAGGGTTGTCATCAATGAAATTAAGTAAGCTCTCTGAGCTATCTAACTCATAGTTAGCCACAATACGATTGATGATTGCGGTAGTTTTAGGTGGATTATCAGTAACTGCTTTAATCTTCTTGGCAATAGCATTGAAGATTGCAGTTGGCACGGCCTCGCCTAGTGATTGACGGATATTAATCTCATGCTTCTTGAGAAATACCCGCTTTTGCTCATCACTAAGTTTATTAAGTTCACACTCATCCTCAGTAACCCACTTAAATGAGGATGGTACAGTCATCATCATCATGAGTTCACGAATAGAGAAGACGCGATCATCACTTGGATGAACTGTATTTTGACTAGCTAACTGATCATTGCGAGTATGAATACAAGGACCAACCTTGTCCCATATCTGACGGCGGTACTTATCACCATTTTTCTGCTGATTAATGACTAACTTGCCGTCGATGATTTGATGAGGCTTATTGATATCGTCCTTATTATCAAAGGCTGACTCACCCTCCCCAATATTAGCGATCCAAGAGCGCATATGCTCTGGATACACTCTAAATGCATGGTAGATATCATTTGCATCAATCTCACCAAAGGTCTTAAGCGCTCTTAAATGACCAATGACCTCACGTAAGGTCTTCTCCTTGACCATGTCAGGAAAGAGCTCGTATGGTGAAACCTCATCAGCATAATCATTGGCTACACCAATAACCAAAGTTCTCTGGCGGCTAGATGATGCACCAAAGTTTTTAAAGTTAATGACTTTAGATGTGTATGAGTAGTCAGGCCCCAAATTATGCTCAATTGCCTGAGCAATAGGCTTATCCACACCATCAACATCGGTACACACGGTCTTCATGAATGCAGGTACATTCTCGAAGATGAAGAAACGTGGCTGAATCTCTTTGATGATGCTAATAGATTCAACTACTAAAGAGTTGCGAACGATCTCAGTATCACTCTTCTTGTGGTTGGCAACTGACATACCTTGGCATGGCGGAGTTGCAATGAGCACATCAACTCGCTTAACGCCCTCTTTTTTCTTCCACAGTGCAATCTGCTCATAGAGTGCATCTTTTGTCTCTTGCTTAGTAATGTCTGCACAAATGTAGCCACTATCGTACTTACATTTGTGATTGCACTTTTGCACATTGATACGGCGCTCAATGAGTTCATTTGTCGCAATACACTCAAAGCCTGCATCTAGAAAACCATAGCAGCCAATACCAGCGCTGCTGAATAAACTAATGTATGTAGGCTTGTTAACTGAACACATTTTTACAGCTCTTTACATCAATGCATGCAGACACAAACCATAAACTGGTTTTACCCTGCACTCGCTTAGACAAATCAAATCAGCTCATGAGTATTACTCAATGTATTGGCTCATGAGTAAAAGAAATTTGCCTGCAACACAATTTGCACCCAAAACTAGAGCACATAGTATACATTTGTCAGCCTTTCAAGAGAAGGCCTATAGCTGCAAAATAGCCATAAAAGCCTATTTATATGGGCTTTTCAGCGATAAATTAGCGCATACATTAAGATCACAAAAGCAATCAACTTGCTCATGACATGGCATACAATAGCTGAATAAGTACAGCCATTTGCTTTTGCATATGTGCAACCCTTTGCTTTTATGGAGGTGGTAATGAAAGGTATCTTGCTCGCAGGAGGACGGGGAACAAGGCTCTATCCGCTCACCCGTACTGTCTCTAAACAGCTCTTGCCTGTTTATGACAAGCCTATGATCTACTACCCTCTGTCTACGCTGATGCTCTTTGGTATTAGAGATATCCTTATCATCTCTACCCCTGAGGATACTCCACGTATTGAGCAACTCCTTGGTGATGGTAGCTCTTTAGGCTTAAACCTATCTTATGCTGTGCAAGAAGAACCAAAAGGCATTGCACAAGCCCTGCTTATTGGCAAGGACTTTATCAAAGGCGATCAAGTCTGTCTTATCTTAGGCGACAACATCTTCTATATGGGTGAGCAGCTCCATCAAATCGTTGATAAGCTCCATAGTACCGACAATAATGTCGCCACCATCTTTGCTTATCACGTCTCTAATCCACAGCGCTTTGGTGTTGTCGAGTTCAACTCTCAGATGCAAGTAATCTCGATTGAAGAAAAGCCTCAGAGGCCAAAGTCTAACTATGTCAGTGTCGGCTTGTACTTCTACCCACCTGATGCTGCAGATAAAGCCGCTAGTTTAAAGCCATCGAAGCGTGGCGAGCTTGAGATTACCGATCTAAACAATCTCTACTTAAAAGAGTCACGGCTTAGTGTCATTCCTATGCTAAGAGGTAATGCCTGGCTTGATGCAGGTACTCCTGAGTCGCTGATGGACTCAGGTGATTTTGTTAGAATTATTGAACAGCGCCAAGGTCTTAAGATCGCTTGTTTAGAAGAGATCGCCTTAAAACAAGGCTTTATTGATAAGCAGCAATTGCTTTGCTTAATTGAGCGCTTGGATGAATGCAACTACAAAACGTATCTACAAAAGGTTTACTTAGATGAGCTTGAGATTTACTAGCACCGACATTGAGGGCTTATACATCATCGAGCCACAAATTTTCCATGATGAGCGTGGTTACTTTACCGAGACTTACAATCTTAAAGATTTTGAGGCCCATGGTATCCGCCCAAACTTTGTTCAAGACAATCAGTCCTCATCTACTCATGGTGTCATTCGTGGATTGCATGCCCAACGTGGCGAGCACTCTCAAGGCAAACTCGTCCGCGCTCTCATTGGCACGGTCTTAGATGTAGTGGTAGATATTCGTCCCGAGTCTAAAACCTTTGGCAAGTCTTTTAGCATCGTACTCTCGCAGGAAAACTTTAAACAGTTATATATTCCGCGTGGCTTCTTGCACGGCTTTTCTGTCATGTCAGATGAGGCAGTGCTTGCCTACAAGTGCGACAACTTCTACTGCAAAGGTGCTGAGCTTACCGTGCGCTATGACGATCCTGATCTCAACATCGATTGGCAAATCCCAGGCGTTATATCCATTGTCTCGGACAAAGATCGCAACGGCATCTCCTTTGCCGAGCTTAAAAAGCAACTCCTTCAATAACCATCCGCGATGCGGCACTATTCCTCACTTAGCTAGGTATGATTTATGTTCAAACGACTCTTAGTAACTGGCGGCGCTGGTTTTATCGGTTCTAACTTCATTACCTACTTTTTAAGCAAGTACCCAAATGTCTTAGTGGTCAATCTAGACAAGCTTACCTACGCTGGTTCCATGGACAATTTAAGTGAGGTAAGCTCAAGCGATAACTTTGTCCACGTTACTGGGGATATCTGCGATGAAAACTTAGTAAACGCGCTTTTTGAGCAATATGACTTTGATGCTGTAGTGCACTTTGCAGCTGAGAGTCATGTGGACAATTCAGTAACTGGGCCTAAAGCTTTTGTTCAGACCAATGTTGTGGGCACCTTTACCTTGCTGCAAGCAGCTTTAAAACACTGGATGGATGGCCCGCATCAAGTAAAGTCTGGTAAAGAGCATTGCCGTTTTCACCACATCTCCACTGATGAAGTTTATGGAGCCTTAGGTGAAAGCGGTTCTTTTACAGAAGATACAGCCTACGCCCCAAACTCTCCATACTCTGCCACCAAGGCAAGCTCAGATTTTCTTGTCCGAGCCTATCACCATACATATGGTCTAAACGTTACCACCTCAAATTGCTCGAATAACTACGGCCCACGTCAGCATGTTGAAAAGCTCATTCCTAAGACCATAAGCTGCATCCTTAATCATCACGAGATTCCGGTGTATGGCACAGGCTTAAATGTACGTGATTGGCTCTTTGTTGAAGATCACTGCAGCGCTATCGACACGATCTTACGTGAAGGTAAGAGTGGTGAGACCTACAATGTCGGCACCAATAATGAACTCGACAACATGACCCTCATTAAGGCGATTTGCGCTTTAATGGATAAAAAGGTGCCAGCTAAAGACGGTCAGTCATATACCTCACTCATTACCCATGTCAAAGACCGTCCAGGCCATGACTTTAGATATGCTGTGGATGCATCTAAGCTCAAGGAGCACACCTCTTGGAGGCCTAAGTACAACTTTGAAGAGGCTCTTGAGTACACCATCGATTGGTACATCAAGAAGCTTAGCACTTAGAGATGGTCTAATTGCTTGAGTTGAATTGAACTGAACTGAACTGAATTGAAAAGAGGCCCATGAGGCCTCTTTTTGTATGCCCCTTTCGAAGGAGGGGCGGCAGGACAATAAGTTAATGGATACTACTTATTGAACTTGCTCATGAATTGAGCTGCAGCAGCCTGATCCTTTTGAGCCTGCACTTGAGCTGCAACGCCTACAGGAGCGCAGATCTTGCCAACCGGCTGCAAAATGGTGTCTAAGCTCTTAGCTAAAACGACGCCTGCTGGGATGCCTAAAATAGTTATGAAGCAACCAATCATCTGACAGATCACGATGATGGTGAGCCACCAACCAAAGAATAAGATGTACAGGATCTTAAGAATGGTGCCGTAGGTTTGGAATACTGGATTCTCTTCCTCGTTTGAGACATCACTCTTCTTTACCATGGTGTAAGAAAATGGCAACAATAAGAACTTAGAGTACTGAATCAGACCAAAGCCAATTGGGGCTGTAACAACTAAGGCCACAAAGAGCAGGCCGATTAAGAAGGTAATCAGGGCACTGATAAAGCCAAAGAAAGGGAAATGCCAAATAATATTGGCAATAACGCGTAACATAAGAGATTCCTTAACTGCAGCAACTGCAGGATGCAAAACAAATAGTTGCCACAACACACGCAAGCAACTTGGCGCTGATTATACATATAAGTTCTATTCTTATATGCGTCTGCACCATAAATGATTACAAATGTGCCAACTTGATCAAACATATCATCAAAAACGCCTGTCATTTTCGACTATTGCACTGTCACAGGTAATGAACAATCAAAAAAGCTAGGCACATAGCACTCAAAAGATGACTCTACAGGCTACCCCCAAAAAACAAGGGCAGATACTTGTAGGTACCTGCCCGTGTCTAGACAATAGAAAGTAATCTTGAGAGCTAGTCTTGCTTGCTCTTAATGTAATCCATGGCAGCATTGAATACTTCATCAATGCTCATATTGGTTGAGTCAAGGATCAGCGCATCCTCAGCAGCCTTTAATGGAGCTACAGGACGGTTGCGATCGCGCTCATCACGCTCGGTGATCTCTTGTAAGATTAAGTCAAAGTCTGCTTCCTTACCTGCAGCCTCAAGCTGTAACTTACGTCTTTGAGCACGCACCTCAGGAGAGGCATCTAAGAAGATCTTAACCTGAGCATCAGGGAATACTACAGTACCCATATCACGGCCATCAGCAACTAAGCCTGGCTCACGACGGAAATCTCTCTGACGCTGCAGCAAAGCCTGACGTACTAATGGATGTGGAGCAACCTTGCTAGCATTTAAGCCGCACTCTTCAGTACGAATAGCCTTAGATACGTCCTCGCTACCTAACAATACGTGGACGCCATCTTCCATCACCTCAAAGCTCAGATCCATTACCTGAGCCTCTTGTACTAAAGACTCCTCATCAAACATGGCTAAACCGGCTTTACGAGCTGCATAGGCTAATACGCGGTAAATAGCACCTGAGTCGAGTAAATCAAAATCCAATGCCTTTGCAAGACGCTTGGTCAGCTCACCCTTGCCAGCACCGCCTGGGCCATCAACAGCAACTACAAATGCCTTTGCCATGTTTAAAATCCTCTTTTTTCATCCTTACACAAGCTAGATTTCACTGCTTGCAAACTTAATTTGTTTGCACAGCAAAACTGCAGCTAAAGCCTATTTAGTCGGCTTTCACTAGCTTGCAAAACCCGCTCATTGTACGCGTCTTGAGAAGAAAACGCAAAAACACCCCTACCTTGCACCCGGAATCTATCGAACAAATGTGAGATTGTAGGCTTTTGTGATAAAAAACGTCTAGGGATGCCCAGTCTAATGAGCGCTTGTGTATAATGTGCATCTTATCGTTGTATACATTTTCCATGTGAGTTTTCACATGTAACGCTCTTAGGTAGCAACAGCTTAAGATCTCGCGTTTGACACAGATCTTCATTGCACAGCTACTCAGGGCATTAGTAACTTTAAAATTTTCAGGTAATCATCGTGTCATCTAGTGAGATTTTCGAGCAGGGCCCATCCGCTTTGCTTCCAAGCCGTTTCGGCATGTTCAGAATCAAGGTCTTTAAGGATCATCAAATGCGCGAGCACGCCATCATTTACAGTGGCGACTTAAGTGGTGACGAGCCTGTTCTGACTAGAATCCACTCTGAGTGCCTAACTGGTGATACCTTAGGCTCTTTACGTTGTGATTGTGGTTTCCAACTTGAAGCTGCACTGCGCAAGATCTCTGAAAAGGGCCGTGGTGCATTACTGTACATGCGCCAAGAAGGTCGTGGCATTGGTCTTTTCAATAAGATCGCAGCCTACCGCCTGCAAGATAATGGTCGTGATACTGTTGAGGCTAACTTAGAGCTTGGCTTCCCTGCTGACGGTCGTACTTATGGTTTGTGCGCTGATATGATGCGTGCAATGGGCTTTGATAAGGTTATCTTAATGACCAACAACCCAGCCAAGATCGAAGATATCGCTCGTCACGGCATTACTGTGGTTGCTCGTGAGCCTCTTGAGTACGGTGAGAATAAGTTCAACACCGACTACTTAAAGACCAAAGAAGAGAAGATGGGCCACCTCCTGCACCATCAAGACTAAGGCAAGGCTAAAACTAAGCCCTAACCTACTGTTAATTGCTCTTTAACAAGCCCGTCTGCCTCGCAACGGGCTTTTGTTTTTCTCAAAAGCACCATAAACCACCCACGCTCAGTTGCAGCGCCCGCACAGCCAAGATCTGTTAGCAGTAATCTAGGCAAAGCGAGTGCAAATGCCCGTTACTCAGCATAGATACACCAAATGCACACAAGGCATATTGAGTCTGTTATGATGTGCACGTACTGTGATTTTTCATTTAGATAGTCTAAGGAGTGTGTATGGCCGTACTACTGTTTGATGGACGCGAAATCGAGACTGACGACGAAGGCTATCTGTTAAATCTAGATGACTACTCTGATGAGCTTAGAGACTTCATGGCAAGTGAAATGGATCTTGAGCTTACTGACGAGCACATGGTCATTATCAATACCGTGCGTGAGTACTACAAAGAGTACGACACTACCCCGCCTATCCGTGGATTAATCCAGCTCTTAAAGAAGCAAGGTCATACAGAGCTTGCAAGCTCCGTAAAACTCGCCCGCCTCTTCCCTGATGGTGCTGCTAAGTGCGCTGCTAAGCTTGCCGGCCTGCCAAAGCCAGCCAAGTGCATCTAAGAGCCATCAAGTAAGGACGCATAGCAAGTAAGCTAAAGCACATGAGAGAAACCTGTTGCATCGCTCATAATCAATTCTACATAGTGTCTGCTGTAGTTATCTACGCAGCACTATGCTGCGAATAAGACCACTTTACTGTGCATCTCTAGCACTATTACTGGCTAACACATCCATCTTGTATAGAAACTCCTCTTAAGTACCAACCTCATGGCTAATATATAGCCACTCGTGGCTTGAAAAAGACCCTGTTGCCATGCCTAGGATAGCTGCAACACGTCTCAGCCTAGGCCTAATGTAAGGGTCTATCCCTAACTTATATACTCAACCCATCAACAGCTACATAATGACACTGGCCAACAGCTTTGTTTGCAACCATTAAAAAAGGAGACCAAAGGTCTCCTCTTTGTTGCACGATACTGTGCGGTTCAATACTAATTATCTTGCTTAGCTTTTATCAGAGCCCTGAGCCTCAGCATTAGTGTTGGTCTCAGCATTGGCATTGGTCTCTGCCTTGTTACTGTCATCTTGGCTCTTAGCAGCCTCATCGCTTACTACTGCAGTTACAGATGCAGCATCTTCTTTAGTAGCAGGAGCTGAGGTTGCAACCTGAACAGCATCTTCAGTCATGTGTGCCAGACCAGCCTTTAAGTACACGATCATGGACCATAAAGTTAAGATCGTAGCAACTTGTAACAGACCTAAAGCAGCATAGATGAGAGGATCGTTATAGCGCCATACTAACAGGGCAATCGCGCTCATCTGAATTGCAGTCTTCCACTTACCCACCCAGTTAACAGCAACCTGGGCTCTCTGACCGATCTCAGCCATCCACTCACGCAGAGCAGATACCACGATCTCACGAGCGATGATTACCATAGCAGGAATGGATACTAAGAGGTTAACGTGTGGGAAGAAGTCAGATACGTGCACACTGTAGTACTCAACAATGAGAACTAATGCAGTACATACGATAATCTTGTCAGCTACTGGATCTAAGAATGCACCAAACTTTGTCGTTTGCTTAAGTTTTCTGGCTAAATAACCATCTAACAGATCGGTTAAAGCGGCAATCACAAACACTAAGGCAGCCATCATATTGGTCTTAGTGGTTGGATAGTAAAAGAGGCCCACAAATACAGGAATCAGTAAAACTCTAAGTAGAGTGAGCAAGTTTGGCAGGTTAAACATTTTTCAGATCAGTCCATAGCTACAGTTAAGCCTGAGTACAGGCAGATAAAGCGCACCATAATTATAGGACATCTAGCTAAGATTCTTTGCGATAGACGGCTCAAATTTACATACTGCTTACGTAAGCACTGACAAAAACCCGCGATTTACCACTTACAGCTGCTGCTCCAGAGCATATTCAAAGCAGCCAGCACGCTTACTCTTTCAAATAGCAAATAGCAAGTGCCTTATCGATGCAGGCAGACTTACTGTTCTCACCAAATATCTAACAAAACTAATGCAATCAATCTGCTAACAAACAGGATTTAGGCTTAGCCATCTTACAGATGAGTTGCCTTTCTTATGTGAAATGAAAAAGAGCCAATGTAAGATACTCAATCCCATGATATTGCTTCTGATCGCTTGAAATTCATACACGGTAAATGTCGCACGCTCATGACTCTAACTGAGCTTGTTTATGATTAAGCCACGATCCAAAGAAAGTGCCAAACAAAAACGTTACGCCATGGTTATAAGCTACGTCATATTAGCTATGGCTGAAAGCAAAGTCTCATTTGCTGAGACAAGACTCTATTACTTAAGTTGATGTTGGTCTATTACCTAAAAGCATCTCAAGTTACAATTAGACTGACCTGAATAATAGAATACTTATCGTCAAGCAAGGTCACTTAGTATAAGCTGTTCATACTTTAGCTGTAGCTACCGCAAGGGATTACCAATGTTAAACAAGCACATTAATCATGTTCGCACCGAGCTTGAGAACAAGTTCTCAACTAAAGAGAACAAAATCGAGTTTACTCACACGCACTCATACACCTGCAACAATCGCCTTTACCACATCTTTGACTTCACTGATGCTAAAGGCAAGGCAAAATCCTTAATTAGTGGCGGCTACTCTGATCTTGGCCTTGATAGCGATAGCGCCTTGTGCGAGCTGAAATTTAAGCTTGGCGAGAAGATGGGCAAGGGTGAAGCGTCTGCAATTACTCATGCCACAGCGCGTATCGAAACAGAGCTGATGCAAAGAGTTAAAGCTCCAAAGAAAGTCTCTGCCAAATATGATATTGGCACCTACTCCTCTCAAATCCCAACTATCAATAATCTGCTCTCTGACGTACCTCAGGGCCTAAGTAAAAACGCGCTTGAGAGGGTTGAGCCTTTTGTTATCTATATGCTGCTGCCCAATCAAATTGATGCAGTCAAAGCATTAAGCCTCTTTTCCGATATCTATGAAAAAGCTGACCCAGAACTCAACAAAACCAATACTAAACAAAGAGATATTACCTTTTTCAAGAAGCGTAATAGCACGCAACAGCACACTATACTAAGTGCATATTTATGCGATTATAAGGCTTCGTACAGTAGGCCAGATCCCAGCCCCTTGAATGGCAACCTACTTAACAATCTTTTTCCAACACTGAATGTAAACTGCGAGAAACTACTTGGTTTTATGCTAAGAAGCGATGCCTTGTATCCACTCAATGAGATTAAAGACTTAGTTAAGAGTTTCATGTTGGTGTGCTCACAGGCTAAAAAAGAGGATATCCGAGGCATTATTGTTAACGATGAACTACTTTCAGTCCAAGAATTTGTAAGATTAGGTACTGAGCTGTTAGAAAACAATCATTGGTCTGAAAACTTCATGACAGGCATCTATGAAGATCATGATGAGTGTGATGAGTATGATGAGTATGATGAGATTGTCGATGATAACGGCAAACCTACAGGCAAAATGATCTACGAAAGCACTTTCTCTACAACTGGCTTAAGTGCTCTAGGCTTTAAGGATATTGAGCTTGAATCAATTGTAAAGACTAAAAAGGACATTAATCTTTACAACAAGATACTTAACAAAATCAGCGATACTTTCTTAAACTCAGGCTTTATCCTCACCAAAGATGCTCCTCTGGTTGTTAATCTCAAGGACACCCTCATTCAACTTGAAGATCAGCGTGGCTGCCTTTATGTGAGGGATATTCGCAAACTCAAGTAAGACTCAAGCTATCTACTCACAAGGTAAAAGGGCTGGACAAGAGCCAGCCTCTTTAAGCCAATTAAGAAGCATTCAAGGGCTCTCCTGTTTATCTCAAGTTCTTGCAACCGCTTAACTACGATCTTTCTATACTCACGGAGCCACTAAGAGAGTTAAGCGCACTTGTTCCTCTGTCAGACAATGCCGTTCATAGGCTTGCACATTGCCCATCATACAGCCAACCTAAATCACTACTTTCTATTAGTCATAGGCTTAAGTTAAGGGTCGAGTTAATTGTTGAGTTAACTGTTGACTCAACTGTTAACTCAACACCTACCGCTAATGCAACCAAGACCAAGAAACCTGATAAATATCAGCTTCTACTGTCGATTTTCAGCATAGCTTAATCTTATATCGGTAGTTAAGTTAACTGTTAAGTCAACTGTTAACTCAACAGATGACTTAGCACTTAACCTCACAGACAAATATACATAATCACCCTTTGAAAGCATGTGGTCATACATGTCCATTGCCAACATTACATTGTGTCTTAACTGCATACTCTTTAAGTGAATGATGTATTGAGCCCCATACTGCTTATTACTGTTCAAGCCAACATGCACAATGTCGATAAGCAAGCTCAGCATTATCCCAAAGGCTCTTATACGGCCATGGCTGTAGATTTAACGACTCCTCTCTGTGCATGTCTAATTTAATGATTCTCCTTTGATGAATTGCCTGCGCCACATTTAGTGTACTGTTGTGTTGCTGGTAGATTAGATCTTTTAACTTTGCTTGCAGCTAGTTCTTTGTGCAGCGCTGTACATATCTTTTATGCAAGCACATTAGCCCTTTCTAATGCCCATTTTTATGCTTGTGGATATTTAAATACATAGCCAGGAGTATGCTGCTAACTTAGACTAGACTAATTATGTATGATACTTTATGTCATACGGCTGGCATGCGACTATGGGTGTCGGATATTAGTTGCTTGCTCAAGTATTGATAAACTGCTAAAAGCGGTTAAGTTAGCCTAATACTTAGCGGCTTGTACGAATTTGACTGTATTTAAGCATTTGACGCCCTTTAAAGCTCGATGCCATAAGGCTCATCTAAGAAATTAATAACTCCATGAATTAAATTTAATTTCGAAAATTAATTATCCATCTCCAGTCAAAAAGCACATAAAAAAGGACAAAACACCATATAACACCGGCATTTTGTCCTTGCCTAACCCAAATATAATGACTCAAAAAGACTATTTTCTAAATTAATATTAATAAATTATGAAAATTCTCTAAGAGCATTTTCTCGGCTCAACCTAGCCTCTTCAATCCATTCTGGCAAATATTCATTAATAACTCTATACGCCATTTGGCTACGGCTCTTACGCTTTTCGGATTCATTTATGAAACGAATACTGTGATCTTCGAATAAATGTCGATATTCATCAGATAAAGGGTCATAAAGCTTCACATAATGTGACATTAGTGTTCCATACCAATTTATACCATAAGCAGATTCATATAGTTTTGCTTTGCCTTTTCTATCAATAGTAAAATCAAAAAACGGGTTACAACCACTTAAATCAGAGTTTCCTGATCCATCAAGCAACTCATGAATTTCAATCCCTAAAATTGGCTTACCCATATTCCATGCCGTCTCAATTTCATATTTAATCCATTTACGTTCAGCGGTCTCACTTCCAACAAGCACTACCACTACATTAGATTGTCTTAACTGGTCATTAATCCAATTTTTGATTGAGTTTACGCCTTTCCTTTTAATTTCCTCCCAATCATTAGGTTCAACAAGCTGATCACCCTCAACTACACCCATGTTCCTGATTTGTTGTACACGCCAGTTATCATTTTTATAATGAAAGCTAAAAAATACTTTTTCAAGCATAATAAAATCCTCACTAATTAATAGTTTTAATGTAATTAATAATTAAAGAAATAGCCTTGTCATGGCTGTTTTCTTCATTTCCTAATGCCTTTAGTAATTCGATTAAATCAGGAGATTCAACACCAGAATTATTTAAAAGCTCGTCAAATAATACATCTGACGAATATCTAGATTTCTGTTTCATAGGCACAGGTATGCAAATATTGCTATTGTTCTGTGAAATCTCATACTCTGAGCGAATTCCATCATTACTCTTGCCTTTGGGCAATTTTCCGTCAATATATTTATTTCCTGCAATAAATATTGATATTCCTGTTAGTGCAATCATCATCTGACGATACTCTTGCCATAACTCCTCTAGGCTCTTGGTACCTGTCTGTAGCTGAGGAAATGGCTTCAAAATCAATTGACTTTCTGAGCAAGTTGATGGGTTGTCCTCTATTGCAGCTAAAGCACCATTAATCACAGCGCTACCGACTGCTAGACCAAATCCGTTAACAACGCGATACTGATTTTTAATTAGCTCATATGAAAGCTTATGGGTAAACTCTAAAATCTTCTCCTCGTCATCACTGTTCTTGCTATCGCTTTGATAATCACTGATGCTTCCTGAGATAAACACGGTTTTATTTTTAAGCTGCATGGAAATATTCTCTAAAATACTTGTAATTTCATCATATTCGTCAATAAGAATTGTCTGTATGCCGTATCTTTTGAGCTCATTGATCATGAGCTCTTGCCGTCTGTGCTCATGTAATAAGTTATCTTTATTGTCTAGTTGATCACTTTGAGCAGGATTACTATTACGATTGCTAACTGTCTTTCTTTTTTCGATCCAATAATGGTTACGTTGATTTTGGCCAAAGCTGTGTCGGACAAGCCTTAACACATGATCAACATTAGGGTCATTAAAGCTAAAGCCTAAAAATAAAAAGGTTTTAGAAGATAGAGCAGCACTTAATTCACGAATAAATGCAGCATGTGAGGTTGAATATTTTTCGTATTGCTCTTTCGCTAGAATTGCATCGAATGGATAATCAACATCTCCATGCATCTTGTATATTTTGACATCAGCACCAGGTATGCTGTTGGTTAGTTGTTGAACGTTATGCTTAACATCGACGACTTTCCCGCTGTCACGAAAAGCCCTTTCAAGCAGCTGATCATAATTTGTTGTCCATATTGTGCTGATCGGGAGTTTTGCTATTATTTTATGATTTTCTGTAAGCTTCGATTGCTTTGCGAACTCGTTAAGAATCTTGCTGTTAATATGATGTCTATTTTGATATTCATTAATATAAAACTGGCATAGCAAGGTATAGTCATATTCTTTATTAATATCTAAATTAAGCATCTCAGCAACATCACTTAGCAACTCCTTCCAGTCAACAAATCCCGCGCCTACAGACAGCCCTGCACCTGCAAAGATAGCTGCACTACCTTCGCGTATATTCTTCACATATGTTTGAATAAAGTGGTCAATGACCTTTTTATCTTGATTTTTAGTCATCAATAATTAAATTTCCTCAAATTAAATAAAAAATATTATTTATACGAAATTGCCTAGAAAAAAGCGACCACAACTGATGCTCTATCCCCAACATCGATCATGATCGCTTAAAGAGACCGCGCTAATCCTTAGGATTTGAGCTTGGTTCGCGGTCTCAAGACAAGTTACGGTTTGTTCAAACCAAAGCCATGAAGGCTAGATTAGAACATGTAACGAGCCTGGGCGTTAACACCGAAAGCATCAGTGTTCTCAGAACCAGTGTAGTTGATACCGAATGAAGTACCAAATGCACCGTACTGAGCACCTAAGCC
>Garnier_p2__coassemble_1088_pt1 | contig 36351 bp, 18 predicted proteins | sample Garnier_p2__metabat2_high_PE_037 | metagenome-assembled genome bin Garnier_p2 | reverse complement strand
AGTGCCGTCTGAGCGGGTATAGCCGTTAACATACACGTCTTTTGCCTGAGCGTTCAGAGAAAATGACATTGCAGCGATAGCAAGACCTAAGAAAAATGCTTGTTTGATCATAACAATTACTCATGTGTTGATGCAGATATCCGATGCACAAGAAGAACAATTAACAGATATCTGGCGATTTTAGAAAAGATTGACGCTTTGCCTAAGACTTAGTGTTGAACGCAATGAAAAATCAAGCTCTAGCCTAATGGGCCCAATTGTCACAGGCAAACATTATCTTAAGCTGAACAGTCACGAGTCAAGAGCCAATCACTAACGATGGTGGTTAGCTGAATCTTCGTAAACGGGGGCTTTGAGTGCACTGATATCAAAACACTTTAGGATGTGTTTAGTACGGCTATCTAAATGAGCATCTACTTTAAATGGCTCTAGTATGCCATCGCCAACAAGTCTGATACTCTCAAGCTGCTCAAGTGCTTTAGTAGCATTTAAGCATTGCTCAGTGTGATCTTTGATAGAACGTTGTATTTTAAGCTTGCTATTGATGTAACTTTCAAGCAATGAACTTAGCATGCGTACTACACAAGAGCCAATCACAGCCTTTGGAATGACGCCAGATTTTAAACTTTGCTTTAGCAATAATTGAGGCAGCTTAATGACATTTTGCGTCTTTGTAAGACCATAGTAGCTATCGAACGCCGTTAAAAAATCCATACTGCTATCAGTGATAATGCATCTAAAGCCATGCTGATATGCTTGTAGCGATTCAATGATATTTGCGTTCTTAATGAGGCCAGCTTGTTCTTTTTCAATCAGGCCAAGTGCTTTAATCGACTCATCAAAAAACAAATGGCAAAAACGCACTTCACCAAATAAAACTTGGGCTCGAGTTATGCCATGAATATGTGGTAAATCTGCTCTTAAAGGATCCTCTAAGCTAAGCAAATCCTCGCCATATTTATTGATTAGATCGGTAATCACATTAGAGCGTGCATCACAGTAGCAAACTATATTAAAGCCATTTGCCTCTAATTCCTGAATGTGCTTTGCACTATAGACGCCTTTATCCATAAATACTGTCTGTCTAGAGCAATCGTAGTCAGGTAGCTTCTTGGCAAAATCAAGTGTGGACTTCAAAGTTGGCTGATATGTCGGATACACGTTTAATTGCACTGGTAGGCCGTCATAAGCTCTTCTTGCAACAAGTGCATGCATAGAGTTTTTACGAATTGTCCTATATTCACCAACGTTTTGAATTATGCTCAGATTTCCTGGTCTCTGAGTATAGTCAGACATATCAACGGTGATGACTAACTCATCCAAGTTCTTAAGATCAGTGGTAAGACGATGACATAGAGGCTCTTTTAGATCAAAGATCGTATCTTTAAGCCAATGAGCTATTTGCTCCTTATTTACGCACCCTAGGCCTTGAGAAAATAGATAATGCTCATGAGCATATTCATCAAAGTTATAATCGCAGCCTTGCGCGGTAAACAAACTATAAGCTGCAAGATCAATAAGCTCCTCATAGCTTATCTCTACAGACACATCTGCTTGTTTAATTGCTCTCTTAATAGTACTCTCAAGATTGAGCTCATCTAACACTTTAGCTATGAGCACATGAGGGCCATACTTCAGATCGTGTTGATCCCTTGCCTCATCAACTTTTTCACTGATTACAGTCGGAGCATTGCTACTATCCTTAACTGATTTTGGTAAGGTATTAGCGCTATTAAGAGATGGCCAGATAGTGTCAGCTACTATCCTAGGAGTGTTAGCCGTCTTTGTCTTTGATATTGCTGTTACAACAGTTTGAGCACTTGTATCTTGATTTTGAGCAGAGGATAGTGCTGTAGCTTGGGCGATTGAGGCTGGATTTTGCGCATCGGCTAGTGCTGCAGCTTTGGCTCCTGATTCGCTATTTTGCGCTTCTGTAGCTGTCTTTTTAGCACTTTTAGCTTTCTTTTGGACTGCGATCTGAGCGGCAGTAGTGCCTTCACCCTTTTTGCTGCCGCGAACAAAGCCTTCTTGGCAAAAGGTATATGCTGTACTACGTGAGATGCCTAAAGCCTCACCAATATCAGAGAATTTAAGTCCCTGCTTGCGCAACTCTCGAGCTTTGAGCACCACAGTGTGATCGTGCATAGGCACAATAACCCTAGGCTTTTTACGCGGCTTACGTGCCTCTGTGCTATTAAGTAGCTCACCTCTGCACATAGCTTGAGCAGTACTATTGGCCATACCAAGAGCCTTAGCAATTTGACCGAATGATGCTCCAGCCTTGCGCATTTCACGTGCTTTTAGAACAACACTTTGATCGTACATAATCTTGCCCTGATCCTTACAGCCAAACCATACGTGAGTGCAATTATTACCCCCAAGTCTACTCTAGAATATACCACCTAACTAAGGCTAGCATTAGCATTTTTGATCTTTGCACCAGCATAATAGCCTTGAGGCAAGAGGTAGAAGTCTCAATAACAGCCCCGTTTTTGAGGTAGCTTACTTGTCTTTATCATCCGCTGTAGAAGGCGCATTGATTGAGGCTGTTAGCTAATCTAGGCTGTACCTAATCTAGGCTGATACTATCTCTAGTCTGATACCTTCTTATCGGCTGATGCCGTCTTCTGGCCAGATGCCTTATCCTCGTGTGCTTTGTAGCCGTATGGATCATCACGATCAGAAAAGCTTGCAGCCATGAGTGAGGCAAAGCCGCCTTCTGCAAGTGGAATCTTAGCCTCGTTTTTAGTTGAGTTCTCACTCTTGCTCTCTTGGCTATCTGTGCTGTGGCGACTACTCTCAGGACTATAGTATGGGATGCCGCTAGCACCTGAGATAGCATCGACGCCTAAGGCCTCAGGTGATATGGATGTTGGCTCATCGATAAGTTTTGCTAGCAACATAGCATCCGTTTCTTCGGAGTTGATTCTAGATGGTTTTTGCTTGTGGTACAAAATGCCTTTAAAGTGTAGTGGCAGATTCAGCATAAACACAGTATGCATCATGATCAATGCAAGCTTGTCTGCTAGCGTGCTGCTTACCTCTGCATTCGCTATGTATTTAACTTTAGTATCGATATAGTCGATGATAAGACCTCGACGGTAGAGTTTTATCAAAATATCGATATCAAAGCCAACTCTAGGCCTAAAGCCATCCTCCTTAAGACAAGCAACTGTGCTTGCGACCGGATAGACTCTAAAGGAGCAAGTACAGTCCTTTACGGCTAAGGTTAAAGTCTCAAAGGCCGCCATAAAGTTATGAAGTTTACTGCCAACTATCAATGAGAAAGGAGTTTTCTCATCATATTGAGGATCGCCAGAAATTACAAACGGCGGGAAGCGCAGTGACCTTAAAATCAAGGCCTTAATATCCTCAAAGTCATAGCGCAAATCGGCATCTAACTCGATTGCATGGGTATAGCCTTGCTCTAATGCATAGAAAAGGCCCTGTGCAATAGCATAACCTCTACCCTGTTGCTCAGGATAAGATACCAAGTGCACTTTAGCTTTTGCATTGCGCCCAAGTACACTCCAGTCAACCGCTTGTGCATTTGCACCTGCAGCATCGTCCTCTACTTTTGCATATGTTGGCGCTGCACTTGCCTTGGCAGTATTTGAGTAATAGTCGTCGCAAGCGGCTTTAATAGCAGCACGCTCTTGCTCGGAGTTACCATCATCTACCAAGATTACTGGGAAGTTATATTGCCTGATAGCCTCAAGCAAAGTAGCGACATTATTGCTATTGCGACAAACTGGCACAACGAAACAGAACTTTTGGTAGGCCATAACTAATCCCTATCTTTTCTGATCTGTACTAATCTCAATCATGATTAGCAACACTGAGCTTGCACAACGCCACTTGCCTCAAGCCGATGATGTTAAAGTCCTTGATTATTTAGATGCGTGAGCTTACAGCTACATAACAACCAATCTTAGAGCCATGCTCATACAGGCACTGCTCAGATTATTAGCTGTTAGTGCTGAAAAACTCAACAATTAGCACTGAAATGTCTTACGTTGATCAAGACTTTTGTATCTGCATTGAGAGCTTTGCTCATTAGAGCAGCATATGCATGTCGTGTTCTTTTAGTTATGGCTAATGCTTTTGGTTTTGCGCATAGTCTCTTTTGATAAAAATCGTGGCGCTGCTTGCGTATTCACCTTTGTTCAATCGTGACAATGCTTGTGTCTCAGGCCATGCAGCTTCAACTTAAGAACGGCCCATAATGTCGCATGGAAATACAATATTCCAAGTGCTTTAAAGTCGCTAATGGGCGCTACATAGGCAAAATGCCTTATGAACAAAGATATTCTTTTGCTTAGATGCAAGAATACCAAGCGTTAGCTCAAATGTAGCTGCAAAGTATGGTATCTTGAGACTCTATGACGATTAAGCAACAATGATCAGCATTCATGCAAGCTTTGACAGTTAATCGATTTACCAACACTTTACTTTCACGAAGCTTAGTTAATTTGCTTACACCTGTATATATTCAGACGGCAAAGCACAGGTCGTGCAGTGTAATTGAAAGGATAGATCATGGGAAAAAAGTCTCGCCCAAAGAAAACTCGCAAAACCAGTAATTTGCCAAAGCGCTCAAGAAAAAATAATAGTAATATCCGCTATCAACCGTACAATCAAGCTAGCGACAATGATGATTTATTACAGTCGCTATATGAATTCAAACATCAACTTGAGTCAGGGCAAGCTGATATTTATGATGTGGTTGCGCAGCTGATGAATAAGGCTGGAATAGATCTTGGTCTAGGCCCATCAGAGGGCTCAATCAATCATGCACACAGTCTTCGTGCATTTATAGAAGAGAGCAAAACTAAATATTTAACTGGTCTTGAGAAAATAGCTGACTATCAGTCTTATTCACCAGAAAAGTCTTTGAAAGACGAAACAGCTAAAGCTGCAGGTTATAGCGATGAAGAGCTACAAACTCGTGCATCTGTAACCGACTCTGACTCGTATCAAAAGAAGGTTGCCGATCTTCTAGGCATCGTTCGTTTTGATGATCCTGAGGAGTTTAATTTAGGCGCTGCACCTATTATTGCCGGTGCCCTTGAAAAATGCGGTGTTTTATCAACTATTGTTAAACATATCGGCAATGAAAAGTTCAAAGGGCTTGTCAGCAATGAGCTCTTAGTTGGCAAGTTGTTCATCGACATGTTCCGTGACATGAACAAAAATACGCAGTACTTACAACTAGAGCGTCACAATTACAACAATCTGTATGCTGCATTGCTATTTACAGACTTTGAAGAAAGCTCTGCACAACTTTATCTCAACGAATACACTGGTATTTTAGGTGCTAAAAAACTTGGTCAATACAAGAACCCTCAGAGCATCTATACCGACGTAATAAATAACCTTTTCAAGTTCCATTATTTACCTGGTTACCATCCAGAAGCTGTGCAGCTCTTGCCAATACCAAGAAACTTCATTAAGTTTGCCCATCTTAATGAGAGCATGCAGGTAGAAGATTGCGAAGATCTTAATAGCAAGCTCATCTGTTTTTGCGATGTATGGACTGGTCTCCCTGTCTTTATTTGTCGCTCGAAAGGAAACTCCAACACGACGTCAGATGCTATAGATTTAGCTGTAGAAAACCTGCCTTTACTTAGAAAAGTATATCCAACAGTCAACACTATTGCTATCAATGATAACTATGCAACCCGTAGCCTTTTTGAGGGCTGTAAAAAAGCAGGACTGCAAGTCTTTTCCTATATCGATAATAGGCATAAGGCTGTTGCAATTATAGACGTCTTTGCACCTGAGCTTGTGGATGTAATATCCGAAATGCCTGACGAAGCCCTTGCCTTAAAAGAGAGCGATGATTGTAAGCCAGTAGAAGACATAGATGGATTTATTCACTATGGAATGGTCCTCAAGGGTAGAGCCATCAAAGAACAGCTAAAGACAGAGAAAGCCTTGCACAAGCAAAGAACTAGTCTAATTGAATACTTTACGCGTAAACCATTTAAATCTCAGCTTGAGGTAGAAAATGCCATAAAAGCACATGAATCTGAGCTTAAGCAAGTTGGGATTAATCCGAAGCGAATTGTTTATTTCAACAATGGCGATGACAAAATACAAGTTGTTTTTTTAATCAAGGAAGATTCTCCAGAAAGCTTGGCATTTAGAAACAGTGCATATGCTTTTAGCATCTACAATAAGCTTATAGATTGTACGAGCCCATTGCTTTACCACATGTGCGTTGAAACCCGTCAAAATGAAGAACGTTGGAGCAAGTTAAAACCATTCACCGCAATTGTGCCTGATTGCGCCATGCGCGATGAAGACATTAAAGCGGGCCTATTCTTGGCAACTGATCTCATGATGGCAATTTGCACTATCCTTGACAAACACATTAAAGCTAAGATGAATGAGTTTGATGAGGATGATATTAAGTCAGCTAAGGTCATGTCTATTGCGCGAACCCTCTACAAATACATCAATATGTTTGAATTTGAAGAAGGCTTAGAAGTAAGTTTCGACAGCGACGATATTACATTGGAAATAGATCCATTAAGCGATTTCGATTCCATGAGTATTAAAAATACCTGCGATGGCTTTGATGTTGATATTTGCGATTTAGACGCTGTTCACCTGCTTCAAAACCTAGGCTATGAATGGGAGCGCTTCCTAAGAGGTGAAGTTATTCGAGTATGCAGTTACTCTCAAGACGAATGGATTGGATGCTCTATGGGCATTCCTTCCATAAGACAGCCTGATTACGATGATTATCAAACTGCCTCAATGCAATCTGAGGCAGACAGCAAAGCACAGATCGTGCACTTTACTTTAGAGGATTAATAATGGGCAAAAAGTCTCGCACTAAAAAACTGCGCCAATCTGGTGATTTGCCAAAGTTTTCAAGAAAAGATAAGAGTAATATCCGCTATCAACCATACAAGCAAGATAGCGACGATGGTGATTTATTACAGTCGCTATATGAATTAAAACATCAACTTGAGTCAGGGCAAGCTGATATTTATGATGTGGTTGCGCAGCTGATGAATAAGGCTGGAATAGATCTTGGTCTAGGCCCATCAGAGGGCTCAATCAATCATGCACACAGTCTTCGTGCATTTATAGAAGAGAGCAAAACTAAATATTTAACTGGTCTTGAGAAAATAGCTGACTATCAGTCTTATTCACCAGAAAAATCTTTAAAAGAAGAAACAGCTAAAGCTGCTGGTTATAGCGATGAAGAGCTACAAACTCGTGCATCTGTAACCGACTCAGACTCATATCAAAAAAAGGTTGCCGATATCCTAGGCATCAAGCGTATTGATGATCCTGAGCAGTTTAATTTAGGCGCAGCACCTATTATTGCTGGTGCACTAGAAAAAATTGGTGTGTTATCAACTATTGTTAAGCATATCGGCAACGAAAAGTTCAAAGGTCTTGTCAGCAATGAGCTCTTAGTTGGCAAGTTGTTCATCGACATGTTCCGTGACATGAACAAAAATACGCAGTACTTACAACTAGAGCGTCACAATTACAACAATCTGTATGCTGCATTGCTATTTACAGACTTTGAAGAAAGCTCTGCACAACTTTATCTCAACGAATACACTGGTATTTTAGGTGCTAAAAAACTTGGTCAATACAAGAACCATCAGAGCATCTATACTGACGTAATCAATAACCTTTTTAAGTTCTATTTTACTCCAGGTTTTAATCTAACAGCAGTACAGCTCATACAAATACCAAGAAACTTCATCAAGTTTGCTCATATCAATGAAAGCATGAAGGTAGAAGAGTGCGCAGATCTTAATAATAAGCTCATCTGCTTTTGCGATATATGGACAGGAGTACCTGTCTTAATTTGCCGTTCTAAAGGAAACTCTACCAAGAAATCAGCCGTTGTAGACTTAGCTGTCGAAAACTTAGCTTTACTTAGAAAACATTACCCAACAGTCAACACTATTGCTGTTAATGATAAATATGCAACCCCTAGTCTTTTAGAAGGTTGCAAAAATGCAGGACTGCAAGTCTTTTCCTATATCGAGGATGCGCAGAAGGCTGCTTCAATTAAAAACTCCTATTCAGATAAACTCGTCGACATAATATCCGGAAAACCTGATGATGCCATTGCAATACAAATGAGCGAGAAACCTGAGCAAGTAGAAGGCTTAGATGGTTTAATACGCTATGGAACAATCATGAGGAAAGATTCCTATGAAGCACAGCTAAAAACAGTACAAGCCTTACGCAGGCTGAGAACTAGTCTAATTGAATACTTTACTCATAAACCATTTAAATCTCAGCTTGAAGCCCAAAATGCCATAAAAGCACATGAGTCTACATTTAAGCTAGTTTCGGTTGATATTAATAAAATTGCTTATTTAGATCTCGACGATGGCAAAGTGGAAGTCAGCTTTTTTGGCGTAGATGATTCTTCTGAAGAAAGCTTGGCAATGAGAAACAGTGCATATGCTTTTAGCCTCTACAATAATCTTGTAGGATGTAAGGTCTCGTTGCTTTACCATATGTGCGAAGAAACTCGTCAAAATGAGGAACTTTGGAGCAAGTTAAAACCTTTCACTGCAATTGTGCCTGATTGCGCCATGCGCGATGAAGACATTAAAGCTGGCTTATTCTTGGTAAGCGATTTAATGATGGCTATTTGTACTGTCCTTGACAAGCATGTTAAAGCGCTCATGAATGATACTGTTGCAGAAGAAACTAAGTCAGCAAAGATCATGTCTATTGCGCCAACCCTCTACAAATACATCAATATGTTTGAACTGGAAGAAGGCTTAGAAGTAAGTTTCGACAGAGACGATATTACATTGGAAATAGATCCGTTAAGCGATTTCGATTCCATGAGTATTGAAAAGACCTGTGATGGCTTTGATGTTGATATTTTCGATTTAGATGCTGTTCACCTGCTTCAAAAGCTAGGCTATGAATGGGAGCGTTTCCTTACTGGTGAAGTTATTCGAGTATGCAGCTACTCTAAAGACGATTGGATTGCATGCACTATGGGCATTCCTTCCATAAGACAAGCTGACTACGACGATTATCAAACTGCCTCAATGCAATCGGATCTAGATAAAGCACGTAGCTAAAGGCACTTAGATTAGCATTGTGTCATGGGCTAAATATGCTGCGGCGCAAGATACATCTTGCTAAGGTACATCTTTCAAAGGTACTTCTTGCTAAAGTATATATTGATAAGGTACATCTTGCGTCGGCACAGTGCTAATTTGAGCTAATCACCCTATCTTATGGCTCACTCCACATTAATATGAATGTCAGAGTGCATCATGAGCATGCTAATAAGCTTAAGTTTGCGTCATTTTAATGCTCAAGGCAGACAAATGGCGCTTTGACTCACTTTTATAGCTCAAAGAATACCAAAGCCTTCATTTCTTTAATGATTTAGCCCATTTTGTGCTTTCTTTTACCTCATTATCGAGCTGTATCATACGACTAAATACTTGCGGTGATTTTTATGCTGTACAAGTCAACCGTCAATCTTTCAGATATTCCTTGTCGCTACTACCTATCCAAGGCTAATGCTCAGGGTAGCCAATACGTATACGCGCACGTTGGCGATAAGTACAACAAGGAAAAGAAGTACAGTGTTCCAGTACGTTTAGCCATTGGTAAAGTCTGTGCTGACGATTCTGGCAAGATGTATCCAAACAATAACTTTTACGAGAAGCTCCCTGATGTCATAGTTAAAGAACAGCCCCCCTCTCGCAGCATGAGTCAAGATATTGGGGCTTTCTTGCTAATACAGCGCGTATTCCATGAGCTTGGAATAGTCTCACTTCTTCAAAAGCATTTCTTAGATAAGTCTGCATTAGTCCTTGATTTGGCCACATTCATGATGATCTGTGAGGACAAGGCTTTATGTCATTTTAAGGACTATGCTCGCACCCACCCTCTATTTAGAGAGGATCAGCATATTGTCAGTGACGAAACTATCAGTCGTTTCTTATCAGATACCTCACAAGATCAGATATATAACTACATAGTTGATTGGAACGCTCAGAACAAGAATGGTGCTGAGATTTTCATCTTATATGACGCTTCAAATAAGAATTGCCAAGCTGGTGACATTGATTTCGTAGAGTTTGGTCATGCCCAAGCAAATGCTGACAGCCCAATTGGTAACTATGGTATCGGACTTGATGCTCATAAGATGCTGCCACTCTTCTACGATGGTTATCAAGGCTCAATACCTGACGTTTCACAGCTTGAACAGCTAGTAAACAAGGCAACTGAATTTGGCTATCAGAAGATAACTTTCATATTAGACAGAGGTTTCTTCTTTGATGGCAACATACGATACATTGATGAGTCAAAGTGCAACTTTATCCTCATGGTCAAAGGAAATAAGCAGCTTGTAGGCGAAATCATCGATAAGCTCAGAGGCAGCTTTGAGATGGATCATAAGTATCTTATTAAGACCACATCAGGAGTGTATGGATGCACTGAGAAAAGAGAATTTGTTGGTAAAGATCGATACTTTCATGTCTACTGCTCAACGCAAAAGCTTCATACTGAAAGTGACAAGCTATCTAAGCAGATTGAAGACCTAGAGGTCCATCTAAGAAGATGTAAAGGAAAAATCCTAGACTCAACCAAGGATTTTGACCCTTATTTTGATCTACAAAAAGATAAATCAGGCAAGCTAATCTTCTTCGAGCGCAAATACGACGCAATTACAGCAGAGCTTAAAAGAGCAGGTTACTTCACGATCATCACATCTGAAAAGATGACAGCACAAGAGGCTTACCTGCTATACAAGAAACGTGATAGCTCTGAAAAAATCTTCTGTGATGATAAGGCATTTTTAAGCTCAGACAGCTCAGTTGTTCACTCTACTCAAGCGCTTAGAACCAAGATGTTTATCGAGTTTATCGCTCTTATCGCACGATCTAGACTCTACTCTCTTATTCAAGATGCATCTATCAGAGTGAAAGGTTGCATGGTTGTACATAACGTTCCTGATACTTTAATTGTTCTTGATAGAGTCAAAGCTATTTCTCTTAAACCTGATGGCAGATACACTCTTCAAAATGGCTTATCGCGAACAACCATGCAGATTTTTAGCTATTTTGGTGTAAGCGAGATAGAGCTTAACAATATGGTCTCTAAGCTTTTATCTAGGCTATCGGCAGCATCAATAGAGTATGAAAACGATCTGCCCATTAATGCTACAGATAAGCTAGAAGATGGCTATGATGAGTCATCCCATGATAGATAGTTTAGCTAAGCTACATCAATTCACAAGCTTGGCATGCTCACATATCCATAGGTTAAAGGGATCCTTGTATGCAAAGTCGTAAACATTTTGCGCGCAAGTTGTAGTTTCAATAAAACAAGCTTATTGCGCGTAAACAAGTGCTAACTAAGGCCTATGATGGTAGATTAGATAGGCTAGTGTTCAGGCAACAATTTGTGGGGCTAAAGATTAAATGGCTAAAGTAGTCAGTGATGAAGTTCTTTTAGACAATGATCTGGTTGAGCTTTTAAGCAGCTTTAAATTTCCCTTGTTTGCTCAATTTGCAAGCACTGTTGGCAAAGACTACAGCAAGTTTAAAGTCAGCTCCCTTAAAGAAAAAGTCGCTATTCGCGACATCTACAATCTTTGCATGCTTGAAAGCTTTGTCACTATGGGGCTTAGCGAATCTGATCTAACTAGATCAGGTTTCTACAACAGAAGCTATTATTGCGATAAGAATGCCTTTGTCCGTGTTCAAGATCTATACAATTTCATTACTTTGGACAAAAGTGCGCTTAATAAAGAGTACGATTTAGACTTCTTAACTCTACTTAGTGGCGCTCTTGATCGCTTTGGGATTATCAAGAAATTAGTGGATATCGTTGGCCAAAAACAAATTGTTGGACTTAACACTGATGTCTTGATTGCCAAAGCTCTTTTTGACATGTACAGCGCCATGCATGAACAGTGCAAATCATATCCTAAGGAGTTATCAAGCCCACGCTTAAATATCTTTTACCCTGCCCTTATCAAGCTTAATCGCGCTCAAGACTATCTCTTATTTAATGAGTGCACTAGTTCTCTAGCATTTGCTGAGCTTGGTAAGCATAAGGATCTTGATGGTCTTTACACTGCTCTGTCCAAACAAATAATCGCCAGTATTGCACCTAATCACAAAGTCACATCTGTCTTTATTGTTACCGTACCACGTAGACTGTTCAGTGTTGACTATAATGATGATGAAAGCTACGAGTTTATCTGTGATGCAGCTACCGGAATACCTTTAGCCTACGATGTATCTACTACTACACCGCGTAATCGCACTGAGATAAAAGTATTTGTCTGGAATCACCTGCGTCGAGTGTTAGAACAATATCCTGACATCCAGAACGTCATTATTGATGGCCAGCTTATCTCTAATGCGTTAATTGAAAACATCAACAGTGAAGGTCTTAACCTCATTTGCAGGATGCAAAAAAATAGCCCCTTACACCTCGATCTTGTGCATGTTGATACTAAATACTTTCAACCTGTTAAAGATAAGCAGGACAAAGAGGTAGCTTATGGATTTCATTCTACATATAGAAGAACACTGCCGACTAAAAATAAGTCTTGGTTTAATTATGATCATTATTATGATGATGAGGACGAGGATAGTGCTCTAGATTTATCAGTTCTGGCTGACAAAACGCTTGTTGTTCAGTACTGTGACAAAATTTTAGATAAAGCGCGCGCAGAGACTATCGTATATCAACAATACATCAGCAAATACAATAGCCATGAGAGCGAAGGTTATGCCTACAGGCATCTAAAGGATTTATTAAGACAACTGAAGTACTGTCAGGCTATGGCCAAAGATGGTGGTGATCCCAAGATCTATCAAAACGAGCACGGCTCTTGGAGTCTCGATATACAATTTGCCATTAATGATGATGAAATAAAGAGATTATCTATATCTGAGACTGCTTTTGTTGTAGCTCAATCTAAGTTAGATAATCCTCTGACTTTAGAAGCGCTCTATCCACTCATGCTTAACTTTGACAAGTTCCAAAAACGTTGGCATGACTTTGCATCTACTAAACTTAAACTGCCAGCATACTACTCAAATTGTGAAAGCGCTACTAAAGGCTTTGTCTTCTTATCTAATGTGCTATTAATGACCTTAATCGCTTTAGGTCACCACATTGAGATCAATACTGACACCAAGATTACTCTGCGTAACTTTAAGAACGATGGTTTTGCTGTTAGCCCGTATGTAACTACACTTGCTGCCATGGCATGCTGCCTTAGCTCAGTAAAAGTTGCTTTAAAGCTAGCAATAATCGAACGAAGAGAGGCAGAGGATGATGATCTGATAAGCGATATAGCTGAGGATGATCTCAAACTTAACTATATTTATGATGAGGCTAAAGACACATTAAAAAAGCTAGGCCCTGAGTGGTCTCGTTTTGTCAAAGGCCATATTTTACGCAACAGAAACTACTTAGAAGCGCTCAGGGAAAAAAGTCCATTAGAGCTCAAATTTGAAAAGCTTGTTAAAGATCAAGCTAATGAACTCAAGGATCAAGTACACAGCCAAGGTTCATTTGAACCAGACAGCATCTGTGCGGCTATCTTAACAGCGCTACAAAATGTTAATAATACTTCACACATAAGTAAAAAGAACAAGCATAGAACAACTATAAGTGAGATGGATGAGCTTTTAAACACACTTAACAGCTACGAGTTGGCCTCTGAGAGCAAGGCATAGAGTTCTAACAACACCGCTACCTATCACTATATGCTACATAGATAGCTCATAGCCCGCCTCTAGTACCTTGCGCTCTCTTAGAGCCGGTATCATAAGTGCCACGGTTAGTACCTTATGCTCTCTTAAAGCCGGTATCATGAGTGCCACGGTTAGTACCTCGTGCTCTCTTAGAGACGGTAACGTGAGAGCCACGGTTAGCCCCTTGCGATGCCGAGGCAGACGGTATCGTGAGAGCCACTATTAGTGCCTAGGCTTAATGCTTGGTATATAGCATTGTTAGAGTGGAAAAGTCGTTTTTTCCAAGTCTTAGTCTGCTTGAGTGCAGAGCGAGTCTGCCAAATTAGCAACAAATGTAGGATCAATATCAAAGCACTTGAGGATGTGCTGTGAGTGTTGGTCGAACGGTGTAGTTAGCTTTAATGGTACTAAATCGCCTCCACTAATGAGCCTAATCTTGTCTAAGTGCTCTAAAGCTGAAAGTGCACTTAGGCTTTGCTCATGATTATCGGTTTTATCAGGATCAAGAGCTAGCTTGCTATTGATATAAGCTTGCAGTACAGAGCTTATGAAGCGTACTACACAAGAACCAGTTAGTAACTGAGCAATGTCGTTGTAGCGCAGGCTTTGCTTATTTATGTTGCTTGGTACTTTTAACAAACTTTGAGTTTTAGTCAATGCGCTATAGCGATCGTAGGCTTGAGCAGCATCCATTAGTTCAGTGGTAGCAATACAGCTAAAGCAGTGCAACTTATCTTTAAGCTCATCATTAATTTGATTGCCACTCTTCACTTTTACCTGATTATTAAAGCTTATAGACGGAGTGCTAGCACCTCTATCATAGAAAAAGTGCATGTAACGCTCTTTGCCTAAAAACTTACCCTTGATGGTCTTTCCTGAAATTAATGGTGCTTTTTCACTAAGCATTTGCGCAGAGCTTGATAGCTCAGCTCCATGCTCATTAACAAGCTTAGTGATAACTGCACTTCTTCCATCGCAATATAAGACTACATTGAAACCACGGTGCTCAAGGTCATTAATGAAGCTGTCTGTGAATGTGCCCTTATCTAAAAAGACGGTATGCCTGTCATCAGTGTCATCAGGCAGCGTGCTGTCAAACTCACTTAGGCTTTTTAAGCTTGGCAATGACTCTTTGATAAGCTCAAAGGTAAAAGGCATGCCATCATAAGCCCTGCGAGCCTGAGCCACACACAAACCATCGAAAGTAGAGACTGAACGAAACGACCTGCCATTGATAATGTTGAGGTTGCCAGAGGTCTGTGAACTATCTGATAAATCGTATGTAATTATCAGCTCATCTGATTTTTCAAATGTCTTAAAGAGTGTTTCGCCTAAGGCATGCTGCAGATTAAATAAAGGGCCCTCAAGCAGTTGTGCTAAGTCCTTTTCTCCAGGAAATTTTTGCACATGGTCAAATAAGCAGTGGTCAGCGGCATATTGCTCTAAGCTAAGAGCCTTTCCATCAGCAATAAAGAGACTGTAGCAAGCTAAATCAATAAGAGTTTCCACATGCACCTTGCTCTCAAGCTGAGCAAGCTTGATGGCGCTCTTTAACGTTTTGTCAAACCTAAGGTCATATATAGCTTTGCTTATGAGCGCATAAGATCCAAACTTAATACCTACCTCTTCACTGTCTGAATTAACAGATGGCGTAGATGGTGGATTTGATGATTCTTTTGATGCTATCGTTGAAGACGGCGTAGGCTCTAAAATTGAGCTCTTATCTTTAGTGCTAGCTTGAGACTCGTCATCTTGGCAATCACTGTTAGCTGTACTATTTGCGTTGGGCGCATTCTTAGCAATGTTAGCAACAGATGCACAAGTGTTAGTGATTTCATGAGCATTATCATCAGAAGATTGCTCATGCACTGCAACCACAGTTGTAGGGCCGCTGCTTTCTTTGCTATTACGTCCTCTTGTCTTGACGAGATCCTTGCAAAAGGAGTAGACACTGCTACGTGAGATATCAAGAGTCTCGGCAATTTGAGCGTAAGTATAATATCCAGATTGGTACATTTGACGTGCTTTTTCGACAACACTTTTATCCAACATACTGCTTATAACCTCGACTACTCAAGATATTACTCACCCTGAACGTTATAGCCCCCAAACGCAGGGATCTTTCGCGAAACTTTTAGATCACGATGAAAAAAGGCAGCTGACGCTGCCTTTTTTGTGCCCACTAAGCTTTAGAGCAATGCTGTTAATTGCTCTAGCCTTGCTTGTAGTGTTTCTCATGCAAGGCTTTGCTTTGCTCTTAAACTCTCTTAGCAATGCGCATGCAAGGCTTGGCTTTGCTCTTAAGCTCTCTTAGCAATGCTCTTGCATAGCGTGGAGCATTGCTGTTAATTGCTCTTTGGTACTTAATGGGGCTTGGCCAAGTTCAAAAGAACTTGGCTTGTGTGCATATATTACTGCACGATCTCAAGACGCTTTTGGGCATCGTCGCGACGACGGCGGCGAGTTGGCTTTGGAGTTTCCTCTTCGTCCTTGTTGTTGTGAATTTCACCAACAGCGATCTCGGATGAGTCTTTGATCTCCATAGCGTACTTGCGCTCTTCAGCTTCGGCTCGCAATTTACGTTGTGCCTCACGCTTTTCATAGCCACTTAAGGTCCAATCCTCTGGAGTAGTTGGCTTGAACTTACGTGGATTGCTCTCAAGGGCAATATCGAGCACTTCGTCGATAGTCTTGACTGGAACGATCTTAAGACCCTTAGTTACGTTCTCAGGGATATCCCACAGATCTTTCTTGTTATCAAATGGAATACATACAGTCTTCACACCACCACGCAGTGCAGCAAGGAGCTTCTCCTTAAGACCACCGATGGCCAGCACGTCACCACGCAGTGTGATTTCACCAGTCATAGCCACATCAGAGCGCACTGGGTTGCCAGTTAAAGCAGAGACAATAGCGGTGGTGGTAGCACTACCTGCTGATGGACCATCTTTCTTGATAGCACCCTCAGGGAAGTGGACGTTAAGGTCAACACTTTGATAGAAGTCTGGAGCTAAGGAGAACTCACGTGCGTGGGAGCGAACCCAAGCAATAGCAGCAAAGACAGACTCCTTCATCACTGAGCCAAGCTGACCAGTGAGCAGGTGCGTACCCTTACCCTCGTTAGCGATAACTTCAACTTGCAGCATATCGCCACCAACTGAGCTTACTGACAGACCGTTGACCACGCCAACACGATTGTCCTTAAGCTTAGAGGTGTAGTCGTAGCGCTTAGGACCAATGAGCTTTTCAATCTCCTTAACGCCTAAAACAGTCTTTTTAGGAGTCTTAGGAGGGTTAAGCATCAGCTCCTTAACTACCTTACGGCACAGCTCTGCGATGATGCGCTCTAAAGCACGAACACCAGCTTCCATAGTGTAGTGCACGATCAGCTGCTTTAAGCCTGCATCAGAGATATCAAACTCATCCTCGCTTAAGCCATTTCTGCGCAGCTGCTTTGGCAGTAAGTGCTCACGAGCAATATGGAACTTCTCATCTGCAGTGTATGAGGACAGATCAATGATCTCCATACGATCAGACAATGCAGGTGGGATGTTGTAGCTGTTAGCAGTTGCAATAAACAGCACCTTAGATAGGTCGTACTCAAGGTCAACGTAGTTATCTGAGAAGGTGGAGTTCTGCTCTGGGTCTAATACTTCAAGTAAGGCTGCAGAGATGTCGCCATGGTAAGTATTAGTTGAAATCTTATCGATCTCATCGAGCAAGAACAGTGGGTTATTCACCTCGCACTTGATCATGCCCTGAATAATACGGCCTGGCATAGCACCGATGTAAGTACGACGGTGACCACGAATCTCAGACTCATCATACATACCACCAAGAGCAACACGTACATACTTACGACCAGTTGCTTTAGCAATGGAGGCAGCTAAAGAAGTCTTACCGATACCAGGAGGGCCCATTAAGCATAAGATCTGACCATGGGTGTCAGTCTGCTCACGACGGCTTTGTACTGCAAGGAACTCTAAGATACGGTCTTTAACTTTCTTAAGACCATAGTGCTCTTGCTCTAAAACATCACGTGCCTTAGCAAGCTCCTTATTGATTTCGGTGCTCTTAGACCAAGGGATGGAGAGCAAGGTATCAATATAGTTGCGCACCATGGAGTTTTCGCCAGTGTTAAGCGGCATGATGGCAAGACGTGAGATTTCCTTTTGCAGACGGTTAATAACCTCTACAGGAGCATCTAAATTAGCAACCTTATTGCGGTACTCTTCAAGATCATTGCTGTCATCTACCTGAATGTTAAGCTCACGCTTAATAGCCTTGAGCTGCTCATTTAAGTAGAAGTCACGCTGTGATCTATCCATAGCGGCACGAGCATCTTCAGCGATCTTCTTATCTACTTCAGCCTTGTAGGAGAAGTTGTTTAAGAAAGCGATCACTGCCTTAGCACGAGCAACTGGATTTAAGGTCTCTAAGATGTACTTCTTGTCGAAGAATGGCAGATTTAAGATCTGAGCTAAACCATCAGCAAGCTGACCTAATACAGCAAGCTCACGTACAGCGACAATTAACTCAGATGGAATGTTCTTCTCGATGATATTGCGGCCACCGTGCTTTTGCACCTCAAGAGCATTGTCTAAGGCGTTTCTTAAAGCGTCGATGTAACGCTTCTCGATAACTGGGTCGACCTCAACTTCCTTTAAGAACTTGACCTCAACATGGCGTACTTGATCGGCTGGATCATCGATAATACGAGAGATCACAACACGCTCGTAACCACGAATAGTGGCACGGTACTGTTCTTTGTCGTTGTAAGCAGCGCTTAAAACCTTTGCCACTACACCCACACGGCCTAACTCATCTTTAGTAGGACGTACATCGGAGTCAGCAAGCTGTGTAAATACAGCAATATTCTTGTCGCTCTTTAATGCCTCTTGCAAGGTGAGCACGGTGTTTTCACGTGCTGCAATCAGTTGCACATTGGCAGATGGAGTAATAACAATCGAGCGCAGAGTTATAAGCGGGAACTTAGCAGTACGAGTATTGCCTTCATTATCGGTTACCACCTCGTAATCAGAGGTTGATGTATTCTTGTCAGCAGACACGTCTTTCTCCTTATCTGCGCTTAAATCATCACTATCAGATTGCTTAGTTGAAGAACGTTTAGCTCTCTTAGACTTGACTGTATTCTCTTGAGTCTCAACCTTTGAGCTATCAGTAGCGTCAGCATCAGTTACTAGCGCTGCCTTATCTTCTTTAGTTTCTTCAACAGTCTCATGAACTGCAGCGGCTACTTCTTGTTCCTCATCAACCTTTGCTTGGGCCTCTTCATTGGCCTTGTTCTTACGTCTTTGTAAGAAAGCGTTGATGGCAGCAGCTTCTGCCTCTTGAGCTTCATTCTTAGTTAAAGTTGCGCCTTTAACCTGATCTGCGCTGACATTTTCCTCAGCTACAGGATCACGAGCGATGCGATCTTCGGCCATAGCTGCACTTTTTACAGTGCTCTTTACTTGGCTCTTAGTTACGCTCTCTTGTGGCGCTGCCTCTTTTGTAGAGGCCTTTACATTCTTTGAGCTTGAGCTCTTTGCAGCACTATCAGTAACAGCACGCTTAGACACGCTCTTAACACTAGCACTCTTTGCCTCAGAGGCAGCCTTGCTCTTAGCACCGGTGGTGCCTTTTGCTGCAGCGCTCTTGCTAGCTGCTGCCTTACTAGCAGCAGTCTTGGTAGCAGATGCCTTGGTAGCTGCAGTCTTGCTAGCAACGCTCTTGGTAGCTGCACTCTTAGCAACCTTGCTTGAGCTGCTCTTGCTTGCACTAGCGGATGTCTTTAAGGTCTCACTATCCTTAGTTGCAGATGCATCCTTGGTGCTTGAGGTGCGTGAAGATGATGCACGTGCCTTGGCGGCAGATGCTTTAGATGACTTTGCAGCTGCAGCAGCCTTAGCATTAGCTTCTTTCTTATCACTAGAGGCACTAGCTGGTGCCTTAGTCTTAGTTTTGGCATTTGTATTTTTTGATGAGGCCATAGAATTAGACTTAGTGGTAGTTGCAGTGGCTAATGTAGTTTTATTTCGCACAGTGCGCTTAGAGCTGCTAGTCGTCGCTGCAGCTTTAGATGCGCCTGACTTACTTACCTTATCCTTTTGCTCGATATCTGCTTTGACAGAACTATTAGCTTTCTTTGCTCGTACCATATTGTGTCTTAGCGGCTAATACAAGCCGTCACTGAAAGTGGAAACGAAATCTTTTAATGGAAAGGCTGCAAGAGTAAGTGCTCTTAAGCGCCATCCATTATTTTTAGCAGCTTTGTAGATAAGCTATACGTAAAGCATGCATAAGTTGAAGATCTTAAATCCTAGCTTCACAATTAAGCGCATTGACCTAGCTTATAGACCAGGTGTTGCCATCCTAATATGCTCTGATGAGCCGTATTTTGTATGCTCTGATGAGCCATATTTTGTAGGCTCAATTGAACCAAATTAAGATGGTTAATTGCAATTGTTAATGTAAGCATAGCGTATCTGTTTTAGCTGGCACTTAGTAGACCTTAGATACTGCGTGCAAAATGAACCACGATCTAAGACAACTTTGTGCAGCTATGATTATTACATCTATAGAGCGGTTTTTAACGAAAAGTGCGAAATAAGTTGCAATAAGGCCTAAATATGCCCACTGCTTAACACTTCTAGCTAGTTATAAATGCCAAAATATGGTTGCAATGACAACACCGTGAACCACTTTTCACCATATATGCATCGCTAAAACATCAAAATTACATCTAGAGCGCGCAAAAAATAACATTGAGCCAAAAATTTTAACCTCGCCAAAGCTCAAGTCGACACATAAAAGACCACGTCCATTTTGCTACCTGCAATCAGCCAGCAAGCATATAGTCACTACGCGGCATAAGCGCCAATTCGTTGTAATACCTATTTTCATCATGCAATCGTGCATCGCAAGCTGCAGCTGATCACTAGGTGCTTTGCTGCTGTTTATTGAGGTGCGTGGCGCTGTGGCCTTTTCCGTGTGCTTTTGCTTTGCTCGCGCCTTTTTGGTTTTGCTTTTGCTTTGTTGCTTATGCTCGTTTGTTTTTGGGGCTTTACAGCTTGGAGTGTTGGTTGTGGGCGGCCTAAAACGGCAAAGGGCAGCTCAGGTCGAATTTTACCTTGGCTACCCTTTGTAAATCACTGATGGTGATGATCTAGATTAGCTGTTGGAAACTAACTCAGACTCTTCAGTGCTCTTAATGATCTTAGGCTCGGTACCGTTGCGTACACAGTCCTCGTCCACAATAACCTTAACTACGTCTGATACTGATGGCAGATCGTACATGGTGTTGAGGAGGAGGTTTTCTACTACGCTACGTAAGCCACGAGCGCCAGTCTTACGCTCAATAGAGATGTCAGCGATAGCAGAGAGTGCATCTTCGGTGAACTCAAGCTCTACACCCTCAAAGCGGAAGATGGTCTCGTACTGCTTAATTACAGCGTTCTTTGGCTCAGTTAACACACGTACTAACTGCTCGCGGTTAAGCTCTTCAAGAGCACTGATAACTGGGAGACGACCTACAAACTCAGGGATGATACCGAACTTAACTAAATCATCAGGCTCAACCTTTTGATACTTCTCAGTTAAGGTCATGCGCTCATCTTTGCCTTTAACCTCAGCACCAAAGCCCATGCCAGAGTTCTTGGCAAGACGCTTATCCACAATCTTCTCCAGGCCATCAAATGCACCGCCACAGATAAAGAGAATCTGAGAGGTGTTAACTTCGACCATTGGCTGATTTGGATGCTTTCTGCCGCCAGTTGGAGGCACGGAAGCGGTGGTACCTTCGATGAGCTTTAATAAAGCCTGCTGCACACCTTCACCAGATACGTCACGGGTGATGGATGGGTTTTCACTCTTACGTGCAATCTTATCGATCTCATCGATATAGATAATGCCCTTTTGAGCCTTCTCAACATTACCCTCACAGGAGTTGAGCAGACGTACGATCACATTCTCTACGTCCTCACCCACGTAACCTGCCTCGGTTAAGGTGGTGGCATCAGAGATAGCAAAAGGCACATTTAAGAACTTAGCTAAGGTCTGTACAAGCAGAGTCTTACCTGAGCCGGTTGGACCAATCATTAAGATGTTGGACTTGCCAAGCTCAACATCAGAGTCCTTGCCAGAGTGTCTTAAACGCTGATAGTGGTTATAAACCGCTACAGATAAAACCTTCTTGGCATCTTCCTGACCGATTACATACTGATTGAGGTGATCTGCAATCTCATGTGGGGTAGGAATGGTATCAAGGTTGATATAACCTGGATCGTTCTTGCTCTCTGCAATCTTTTTCTTCTGCTTGATGATATCAGCGCAGCGCTCAATACACTCTGAGCAAATGCAATAGCCAGAGTTGGATTGAATTAAAGCACGGGTATCTGATGATGACTCACCACAAAAGAGGCAGGAGTTTTTATTCTTGTCAGTCATTAGGCACCTCTATTACTTTCTGCTGTCGCCTGAATTGTCGCTCTTGGATCTAGACTTGCCCTTGGAAGTCTTAGCGCCTGTAAATAAACGATTGTCCTGCTCAGGCTTTTGCTGATTTGGCCACATAGGAGGCTGCATTTGACCAGGCATCTGATTAACACCTGGCATTGGCATACCTGGCATTGGTGGCATATTGCCCTGCATGGCAGCGCTTTGCATAAAGGCCTGCATAACTGGATTTACGCTAGCCATACCCTGCAGTGCTTGCATATTAGGAATTGGCTGATTTGGGTTTAAAGGCTGATTTGGAGCCTTATTGTTATCCATCATGGCCTGATTATTGGCCATCATGTTTTGCATCATTGGGTTAACGCCCATAGCGTTAAAGCCCTCTGACATAGAAGCTTGCTGGCTAATCTCTGGGAAGAACTCTGGGCCTGGACCTGATGAGCTTGGACCGTTGCCATCAGGATCGCCATCAGGACGCTCAGCGCCATCCTCACCACGGCGAGTAATGACCTTATCAATGAGGCCATAAGCTAATGCCTCGTAAGAGGACATAAAGTTATCACGCTCACAGTCAGCCATTACTTTTTCGTGTGGCTGTCCAGTGTTTTGAGAGAGCAGTGAGGTCAGAGTGTGCTTGATACGCTCAGTTTCACGAGCGTGGATCATGATATCAGTAGCCTGACCTTTGTAACCGCCTAATGGCTGGTGGATCATGATACGTGAGTGAGGCAGAGCCATACGCTTGCCTTTAGCACCACCGGCAAGTAAGAAAGAGCCCATGGAGCATGCCTGACCGATACATAAGGTGCAAACATCTGGCTTGATGTACTGCATGGTATCGTAAATGGCCATACCTGCAGTCACTACGCCACCTGGGCTGTTGATGTACAGGTAAATATCCTTATCAGGATCATCTGACTCTAAGAACAAGAGCTGAGCAATGATGAGATCAGCCATGCGATCTTCGACTTCACCAGTTAAGAAGATCACGCGATCTTTTAACATGCGTGAGTAGATGTCGAAAGAACGTTCGCCACGTCCTGTTTGCTCGATCACCATTGGAACGAGACTGGACATTCTAGTTGGAAGGTCAAATCCTGACATGAAGAGCTCAACTCCGGTTAATTAACAGTACTCTCAGTGTAATGAGTTTAGGGCAAGTATAAGCACCTTACAGCTAAGCGACAATAAAGCCTAGCGATAAGATTGCTAAAGATCAGTGCCTGATCTTATCTATGATACCCCCGCAATAGATGTTTTGGCTATCGATCGCGATTAAATTCTTTAAAGGCACCTAGATCGCCTTAAAACAACTACGCTTGCCACGCCTTTAAATGCAATGGCTTTTGCTATCGCGGAGCGCTAGCAATGAGATAGCAATGCGATAGCAGTGCTATGAGACATGCGATCGTAGAGCGATAGCAAGTTCTAGCACTAGTGCAATCGCATCAGCGATTGCGACTGCCGATGCGAGTGTAACTGCAGTTTTAACTGCAGTTGCGCTGCGCGTGCTTGGGCACAAGCTAACAGCAAGATCACCGCACGATGATTGCGTGTTGTACGCTAAATAAGATCGTGATGATTTAGGCCTTAAGGTACTTAATTTTAAGATCTAAGCTTGTTGTGTAGGCACAGCACCCTAAAAAAAGAGCCCGCTCGTAAGAGAAGGCACTTTCTTTAAGAAACTGATGGCAAGTAATTGCACTTGAGTAGCTTCCTGTCTAAAGAGGCCTCCAATTGGAAGCCTCTTTTTAAGCATTTAAGCTTATGACTATACTAACTTAAAGTCAGTATTACTCAGCGTCCTGCTCAGACTTCTTAGCGATAGAAGCCATCATACGCTCACGAGCACGCTCCTGAATAGCGTTCTCCTGCTCCTCGCGTAACTTCTGGAACTCTTCAAATGACTTGTCAGCGGTGTTAGCGTTTACTAAGCCAGATAAGAAGTTCATGAGCTTAACGTTGCCAGCAGCGCGAACTACGTTCTCGAGTAATTCCTTGTCCTTACGAACCTCAGTCTTGAACTCTTCTGGATCGTCGTAAGAAATAGCAGCCTTAGCGATCTGAGCATCAACTTCAGCGTCTTCAACCTGAACCTTGAAGTTCTCAGCAGCAATCAGACCCTCTAAGAGGCACTGCTCGTTAGCCTGATCCTCAACTTGAGAGGCATAGCCACCTAACAGAGCGTTCTTTAACTTGTCGTCGAGCTTACCACCGAACTGACGGGAAAGCTGCTGCTCAGCGATGTAGTTAACCATTGCACGTGGAGCAACAACATCAGGATACTTAGTAGCAATTGCCTTCATTAAGGCAGTGATGTTGTAGTTGGTTGAACCGATCTCAGCCTGCTGCTCAAGGTTAGACTTTAATGAGCCCTTGAGTGCCTCAATACCCTTATCCTCAAAGCCAAAAGCCTTTAAGAAGTCAGCGTCGATCTCTGGGAGAACCTGCTTAGATACTGAGTTAACAGTAATGTCAAAGGTAGCCTTAGCACCCTTTAACTCTTCTGCGTGGTAGTCCTCAGGGAAGGTGCACTCGATGGTGAAGCTATCGCCAGCCTTGTGACCAATGATGCTCTCAGTGAAACCTGGGATCATCTTAGCGGTCTTGATGTTGAGGTTGAAGCCTTCAGCCTTGCCACCTTCAAATGGAACGCCGTCCTTCTTACCTAAGAAGTCGATGTTAGCGGTGGAGTCCTGGTCTACTACAGCACCGTCTACAACCTGCCACTTGCCCTGCTGCTGGCGCAGACGCTCGATCATAGCATCAACATCAGCGTCAGAAACGGTTACATTAACGAGCTCAACGTTAACGTCCTTGAGATCCTTCTTCTCAACGGTTGGATAGATTTCACACTCGCAGGTGTAAACAAAGTCGCCAGACTCGTTGTTGGTGATTTTGGTTACGTTTAAGGAACCTGGGTATACCTTAAGCTCAGTCTTCTTTACAGCCTCTGGGATAGAGGAGTTTAAAGCATTGTCTAAAGCTTCGCTGTTAATACGCTGGCCATAAGCCTCTAAAACTACGTTGCGTGGAGCGTGGCCCTTACGGAAACCTGGAATAGTAACGGATGCGGCTACTTTCTTGAAGGCCTTATCAACATAGGTATTAAACTGTTCAGCTGGAAGTTGAACCTCAAAAGAAGCATTGATGCCTTCTACTTTAGTTACATTAACCTGCATTATCAAACCTCAAAATGCGAGTGCAGTACGATTAAAATTAAACGTGTGGACTGTTTGCAGCTGTTACTGCTTGCCGCACCAAGTCGCAGCTCTTTAAAAAGTCGCAGTTCTTAATAAAAGATGGGAGATTAAACCTCCCCAAAGCTTTAGCTTTGCGCAAAAACTGCCACTTGGTGCAACAAGTCGAACCGCATCGGTTCAAAAGAGCAAAGCCCCTTACTTGTCCTTCACAGTCTTACGAAACTCAAGATTATAATAGCAACTTAGGTAAAATGCCACATTCGGACGCAAAAACAGGCCCAAATCAGCGTAAATCAACGCAAAATCACTTGCAAAAGCCCCTTAAATCCAACAATTGAGCCTAGATAAGCAAGCTTACTTAGGCAAATGATCTTAACTTTTCCCCCTGCAATATGTTTATAGTGACACTATCGTGCCCGTCATAAGCAATGTTGCCAATTTTATGTATTTGTTGAACGATACCTTATCTACCAACTTCAATGACCATGATCCTAAGCTCGCCAAGAGCCCCCACTCTCTTTAACAGCGTTCGCGTCTATTCAATGCCCTTTCTTTCCTGATGCTACTTTTCTTAGCTTATGCTCCTTTGCCCTCCAAATGTTATGAATCCATCGCTGGCTAATTGCTCATCAAATGTTGTGGGGTAGTCAATTGTTTTGGGTCATCAAATAATGTGAGGTCATCAGATGCTATGGGGTAGTCAATTGCTTTTGGGGTTTATGAGGTCGAAGGATTCTCTTTAAGGGCTATCTAAAGCCTGCCTATCGCCATGATCTTATTTAGAGAGCTATCTTGTTGCTATAAGCTGTCTGCTAGGATGTCTTAAACCATATTTACAATAAGTTTTAGCCTGATGAATAGATGTATTTAGTGACTGATCTTGCAAAGATTAGTGGGCATAGTTGACAAGAATTATCACAAACCTACAATTGCAACATTGAGCAATTTACTCGTAATCTCGCCATTTTAGTTGGCATTTTTACCAACGTTTTATAGCGCTGCATTGCTACTTGGTACTTAAGAGACAAGATAGTCGTGAGTTGGTTAGCTTTTTTTGGTAATTATGACCTTAATTTGATTTTGGTATGAGCACTCTTATCCGTGCTACAAGATCATGGCCATGTAGATGACACGAGATGATCGCTCTAAAGATTTGCTAGTATGCACTTATATTACGAGCTAGCGATCTTAGTTAATATGGAACATTTGATCTTGGCTTGTTTGATCAGTTGTATGAGTTTGACAATGCTGATCTTATGAAATGATTTGTCTCGTTTGCTCTAAGGGAGTTTGGTTTTAGATGGACGCAGCTTATCTAGGTATTATCGAGGGCTTCTATGGCAAACGTTACGCCAAAGAAGAGCGTGAAGCTATCTTTAATTTTGCAGCCAACAATGGCTATAGCTTCTACATCTACGCGCCAAAGGCAGATAAGCAACTGCGCGATGAGTGGTTAAATGAGATCTCTCAAGAGTACAAAGAAGAACTAAAAGATTTTGCATCTAAAGCTCATGCAAGTGGCATCGACTTTGGTGTGGCCTTATCTCCACTCAAGCTAACTGCTAATTTTGAAGAAAACCAAGCCGTTCTTTTAGAGCGCGTAAAAGAGCTGTGCGCTGCATCTTCTTGCGATATCTTCTGCCTCCTCTTTGACGATATGGTCAAGGACTCTGAAGACTTTGGCAAGGTACAAAATAAGATTATCAAGCTTGTTGAATCTCAGCTCCCTGAGCATGTTAAGCACTTTATCATCTGTCCTTCTTACTACACTGATGATCCTATCTTAGACAAGCTCTTTGGTCAGCGTCCTGAACATTACTTTGAAGACTTGCTCGAGGGCATGCCAGAGCGTGTCAACATCTTCTGGACGGGACCTGAGGTCTTATCTAAAGACATCACTGTTGAGCACCTTGAATATGTAACCAAGTTACTTGGTCGCAAGCCTTTTATCTGGGATAACTACCCTGTTAATGATGGCAAGAAGATCCATAACTTCTTATACATTAACAAGTTCCAAGGTCGTCGCGGATTAGCTCCATACGTAACAGGCCATGCCGTTAACCCAATGGTACAACCTCTCCTTTCAACCTTAGCTGAGGTTACACTGCCGCTCATCTATCAAGATAAGACCAGCGAAGAGATCAACTTTGCTCACTTACAGCGTGCTCGTGAACTCTTTGGTAAAGCAACCTCAATGATCATCAAGTACGACAATCTCGACCTGCTCACCAGAATTGGTCTAAACAATATGTCTACTCGTGACAAGGTACGTTTCCTTGAGTTTAGCCAGATGGAAGATCGTCCAGCTTTAAAAGAGCTTGCTGACTTTATTCAAGGGGATGAGCGCTTTGACCAAACCATCATCAATGGCACTCACATCATCACTCAGGCCTAAAGAAAACGCCAAAGCCTAGTACTACAAATACAAGCCATATACACCACTTGAAGCTACTCAAACCCAAGCTTCAGTGGCCTCAATAAAGCCCATTAGCAACTAGCCTTGCTCATGGGCTTTGTCGTTTTTGCAGCCTTGCATACACAAAAGAAGACCGCCACTCTACTCTCTAGAACAGGTCATATATCACCTTGCTCTTGAGCATGAACATGGTTGTTAGCCTTTAGCTCTATGTCTAGAGTAGATTCTGCGTAAATACAGCATAGAAATGTGCTGGGCACACATGACCACGTCCTTGCCTTGCCAATTTGCTTTATAAACGATTGAGTCTAGTTGGTAGTGCTCAAATGATCTTTATCGTTCATGTGCGCTATATGTGATGAAGTGGCTGCATGTGCTTGAGTGTGAGGATGAAAGTGGTGGAGTGGCTGCATGTGATCGAGTGTGAGAATGAGAGTGGTAAGGCTAACAGTGGTGGAATACGTGACTCTCTGTCTTTAAGGCAAATTGCTATGGCGCATAAACAACAAAGCCACCGCATGGTGGCCTTGCTGTTAAGTACTTAATGGTACTTTAGTAGATCTTGTTGAGCTGACCTGTTTCTTTGTTGCGCAGTGGCTGTACCTCTAAGAGAGAAACAGGAGGTACAAAGTCATCCATGTTATAGTCAGATGGGCTTAATGGAGGCTCAGGACGTGGCATCTTGGTATCAGCAACAAAAGGTGCAACACCTGTAGATGGCGAGTACTGCACGATTACCTTCACAAGCTCTGGGCTTAAGATTGGCTCATTGTTAACTGCCAGCTTAGAGATGTCAGTTACACTAGTGAAGTTACGAGCACCGTAACGATCTTTAAAGGCCTTATCTAAGGTGCTAACTGACTCATAAAATGAGAATGGTCTATCCATGACCTCGCCAGTGGTTGGATCCTTAATCTCTTGCTGAGCTACAGGATCACCTTCACGATAAGCGATATTGCCGCGTAGCACATTATTTGAAACTACTAAGACCTGCTTTAAGATATCAGCCGGCTCAATACGCTGCTGCAGTAAGTCGATGATGCTCTTAGCTGGGCCATAGACTTTAGAGATCTCAAGTAAGTCATCAAATCCACGGCTAAACTCTTTACCAGCACCAATACCTGACATGAGCATTAAATCATAGATAATGCGGCCAGAGAGGTCATTTTGCTCAACAGCTGCAATTCTAATCCAGTTACCTGCCTTAGTAAGTGCATCAGGAGTATCGGTTTCAGTTAAAGCAAATACGCCTAAAGCAGTAGATGCAGGACCATAACCATTAGCAGCTGCAGTATTAAACAGCTGAATACCCATCTCATCGCCGCCCTTAGCTCCGGAACGTAATGAGATTAAACCTAAAGAGTACAGAGCAATTGGATTTTTCTTATCCACAGCTGCAGAGTACATATCGATAGAATCTTGAGGATTACGCTTAGCTGCATAGCCGTGCCAGTAAACGCCGCCAAGACGTACATAAGCATCGGTAATGCCCTTGTCTAAAGCAGCTTTCCAATACTCTAAAGCAGCCTGAGCATTAGATGAAATCTTGTCGTTACCCACAAAGAGCATATCGCCCATTTGCATCTCAAGATCTTTAGCACCCTTTTGCTTAGTCTTTAAAATAAAGTCGATATAGTCTTTTTCATTGGTCAGCAGTGGCAGTGCACGCTTAACCATTTGTGAGAAGTACTCAGTTGCCTGTAAGTTGATATCACGAGGGACCATGTTAAGTGGATCGCCGTTATACCAATTGTTCTTAACGTGTAAACCTTGCTTAATGAGAGCAGCCTCGTCATTGGCACGACGGATAGCGCCTTGCTCAAAGAAAGAAATGGCCGCATCAACACCTTTAGCACGACCAAAACCGATTAAGGCTAAGTCGCCTAAAATCTCATAGGCAGTGTGGCGCTTAAATTTAACAGCCTTCTCTGCATATAAAGCAGCGTTATCGTACTGACCGCTTGTGACGTAGAAGTAAGACAAGAACTCAGCAGCGTATGGGTCTTGATCTGCATCAGCTTGCTTTAACAGTGCTTCAGCGCGATAGAAGTCAGAGTATGCTAAAGCCTTGATACCCTCGGCAGTAATTGCCTTACGCTCAGACTCTGCATTCATGGTATATGCGTAGAGCAATCCATAAAAGATAGCAGCAAAGAACAATACGCCAATAGCTACCATTGCATAGCGCTGGCGCATACGGTTTCTCTCCCTATGCTCCATTGCCTTGATCTTTTTTAACATGTTTGCCATAGCAAAATTTCTCTCTAGACTTAGTTCTAGCGCAAGCTTGCTACATGACCAAGTTCGTCATTCAAGCCTGACCTCATCACCTTTAGTAAATTGACAGCAGTTACATTACTAAAGTACAAGGATTTGTCTTATGGTCGAGTTTTTAAGGTAAAAACAGACCGCTTATAGTGTAAAACAGCATGCCTTTTCAGGTCATGCTGTCGTAAAAGTAATATAAAACTTACTACTCTTGCTCGGTAGAGTACCAATCTTCTGGTACACCAACATCAGGCATTTCAACCTCAGTTCTACTGTCAATCTTGAACTGATCACGTTGCAGCTCAACAATGGCCTTAGAGGACTGTCTGCGCTCTGAATCGGTATAGCCAGTAGTAGCTAATTGCTCATCACCGTAAGTACGAATTTCAATGATGTCCTTGTTAATACCAGCATCAGTGAAAATCTTGGCAATATTGTCACCACGGCGCTTAGCAAGATCGATATTATCGAGGTTATCTTCGCTACCTGAGCCGAATGATGAAATGATGATCTTATTTACAGAAGTATCAATCTTGCAGTACTCAATCTGCTGATCTAGACGCTGCTGTGAAGAAGGAGTTAGACGATTCTCGGTCTCGTAGAACATTAAAGCTACTAAGTTAACATCGGTATAACCAAATGGCAGCAGCTGAGCTGAGCAGTCAATAAACTCCTTGTATGGCTTAGCAAAGCCCATTGGGCTTAATACTGGCACGATACTCTCAACGAAGTTTGGATGCTCACTTAAGTATGGGAATAAGATACGCTGACCATTGCTAAGCTCACGGAGCATAGACCAGGATACAGAGTCACCCACGAATGGACGGAAGCCACGGTATAAATCGATTTCACCGATCTCGTTTTCTACACCCTGTGGACGCCACTCTGGTGGAGCGGAGATGATACGCATCTTAGATCTTGAGATGATCTGAGTAGATGGGAAAATTTCAAGGCTCAGACGGCGCTTTACGCCAGACAGTAAAGTAAAGTCTGCGCGACCATAACCACTAATGTTAGAGGACAGCACACAGGAGATCCTTGATGAGGCTGTAGACCAGTCTTTGGCCTGAGTATCGCTAATGCTTGCCTCGTAGCGTACATTAGCTGAAGCACTTGTAGCACTAAGCAAAGCTGCTAAGGCCAAGCTAATCAATCCTGCTTTACGCATACGTTTAAGGTCTCCATCTTTTACGTAAACTGCCAACATAGGCAGGCGGTATCGGCATAAACTTTTACATGCACCGAGTTTTATTCGGCACCTAGCGTGTCTCAAAGCGCATATAAATGGGCAAATAGCTATTTAAACACTAAGAAACAGCGTTGTATTTTAGCACGAGCGCTAATGCTTATCTTTGCATAACATCACGCATCTATAACAGCGACTATAAATCGCTTAAAAAACGTAGCTTTATGCACAGGCCTTGTGCATTGTTAGGATTGCATTATGTACTAATGAGACAAAATAGAGAAACTTTTAGCTCAAAGTCATAGCCTACAAGCCTTGTGCACACAAAGGCGCTCATCGCACTGTTAGCAAAGACAGTGCCAATAAACTCGTCTCACTTTTTCGACACCATCTAAACAAATGCCGAATCTAAGCCATTTTCATCGCCTAATCCGGCCTTTTTAGTGACAAACTAGATAAACACCAGTCCACAAGCGTTAAGAACCAAGCACTAATTAGCACTCAAGTTCAACACTCGTTCAGATAAACATATCTCAAACCGCTCACTTGCAAACATATCCCTCATGAGGGTAAGGCTAAACGTTTGCTATAGTCTGTGAAGCTATTTCGTAAGCGCTGTGAAAATTTACAGAATGTTACAAATTTTCATAAGTTATTACCAAAGTAACTGAGATTTTATCTAAGAGTTCACACTTTTATGGTTACGAATTGCTAGATTTATTCCACAACTGTTAGCTTTGCAGTACAATCAAAAGTTAAGCGCTATTATTTTTTATGGGCGCAACATTTTCAGCATATTTAGGCAGATTTGCCTATAGCCTGGATAACAACGCTTTAAGTACAAGCCATCTTTTTTTCACTTGGCTTTACTTAGGCCGATACACACTTTTATGCCAATGGCTTTTTCTAAAGTGCTTAGCACTTAGAGCATTGCCCTTGTGCACAGCACCTTTGATTCATCTGCTAAGGAGTAGCTTTCTAATGAGAGCACCATTCCTTGCAGGTATTGTTTAGGAAAGAGGCATACTCCTCAAGCACTACACTGCAATAAATCTGCAGACTGTCAGTTTGGTCAAATACTGCCGATGCTCCTAGAGCAAGCTTGAGTTTCGTATAGCCATAATCCTTAATGGAGATAGGTATGGGCTTTTTTGACAAACTCTTCGGCGGCAACAAACCAGCAAACATTACTTTAAAGTCACCAATCAAGGGTGACATGATCAATGTTACTGAGATTCCTGACCCAACCTTTGCTGAGTCTGTACTCGGTCCTACCACCTGCTTCAAGCCAGGCGATGATGGCACTGTTTACGCTCCTTGTGATGGTGTTGTAACTCAGATCTTCAAGACTGCTCATGCTGTTACCCTGACCTCAACTGACAATGTAGAAATCCTCATCCACGTTGGTATCAACACTGTAGACTTAAAGGGAGAAGGTTTCGAGGCTTTAGTAAAGGATGACGAGCAGGTTAAGGCTGGTCAGCCACTCATCCGTTTTGATAGCAAGGTAATTGCAGATCACGGTTTATCTAACCTAGTTCCTGTTGTTGTATGCAATGCTAGCGACTTCAAAAGCGTGGAGTTTATCGCACCTAAAGCCGTAACCACTGACGACGACATCTGCACCATTCAACCTGCGGAGCAGTAAACCATGTATACAGGAAAAGGTCGTTGTGCCTGTGCCGGTATTACCTTTGGTAAAGTCCTGCACATTAAAACCCCTGAAGTAGTTGCATCAGACAGAGATTGCCTAAGCGTTGATCAAGAGCTTGAACTCTTTGAGGGTGCTCTTAGCAAGGCTGCCACAGAACTTGATCGTCTTATCGAGAAAGCTCGTGAAGAAATCGGTGATGAGCAGGCAGAAATCTTCGAAATTCACCGCATGATGCTCGAAGATCCGGACATTTGCGACAACATTCGTGACCGTATTAAAAAGGGCGGCATCAATGCAGCTGACGCTGCTGTTAGCGTTGGTAAAGAGCAGGCTGCTGACTTTGAGGCCTTAGATGATCCTTACATGCGTGAGCGTGCTGCTGACGTAAAGGACGTAACTGGCCGTATTGCCCGAATTTTACGTGGTGGTGAAACTGTTGAGCTTACCGAAGCTTGCGTTATCGTTGCTGATGATCTGCAGCCATCACAAACTGTAGCTTTAGATCGTTCCTTAATTTTAGGTTTTGTGCTGCGCCATGGCACTCAGAACTCTCATGCCTCGATCTTAGCTCGTACCATGAACATTCCTCTTATCATCAACTCTAATCTGCCAAGCAGCCTTGATGGCGATGGTAAGGCAGCAACTGAGTCTGAAGAGGCAATGGACTTAACTGGTCATACCATTGGTCTTGATGCTGTAAAGGGCGAGTTCTTCATCGATCCTGATCAGAACACCATTACCAAGCTCATGGCTGCTAAAGACGTATTTGAGCAACAGCGTATTCGTCAGCTTGCTCTACGTGGTCAGCCAGGTATTTCTAAAACCGGTCACCGTGTTTATACCTTTGCCAACATCGGTCAGCCTGATGATGTTGAGCAGGTATTAGAGAACGATGGTGAAGGTATTGGTCTGTTCAGATCAGAGTTCTTATACTTAGGTAGATCTGATCCACCTAGCGAAGAAGAGCAATTTAAGGCCTACGCTAAGGTAGCTTCCGCTATGAATGGCCGCCTCGTGATTATCCGTACCTTAGATATCGGTGCAGATAAGCAAGTAGATTACTTCGATCTGCCGCATGAGGAAAACCCAGCATTAGGCTTACGTGCTCTGCGTATTTGCTTAACCAAACCAGAAATCTTTAAGACTCAGCTGCGTGCTATTTACCGCGCTGCAGCTCGTGGCAATATCGCTATGATGTTCCCAATGGTTACCCGTCTTAAGGAAATCGAGCAGGCTAAGGCCATCTGTGCTGAGGTTGTTGCTGAGCTTAAATCTGAGAACATCGAATACGGCGAGCCAAAGATTGGCATCATGATCGAAACTCCTGCTGCAGCAGTGCTCTCACGTCAGCTTGCTGAGCATGTAGACTTCTTCTCTGTAGGCACTAATGATCTCAATCAGTACACCACTGCTTGTGATCGTCAGAACCAAAACTTAGGTGACTTCTACGATCCTCATCATGAGGCTGTATTAGAGCTGTTACGCCAGATTGCATCTAATGCTCATGCTGCCGGCATTACCGCAGGTATTTGCGGTGAGCTTGCTGCCGATCCAGAGCTTACTGATAAGTTCATCGAGATGGGCTATGACGAGCTGTCTGTGTCTCCTGGTGCCGTATTAGCATTAAGAGAGCGCGTACGTAACAGTGAAGCTGTATGCTTAAGCTCACTTAAGAACCCAAAGATCTCCTTAGATCCAGTCAAGAAGATCCACAGCTAAGTAATACAAGGCAAATCATTAAATGATTAAGCCACAGCCAAGTTCTAAGTCGCTTGGCTTTCAAATGCCAGACAGCCCCAAAGGCTCTCTGGCATTTTACTTTTTATCAACCAATGCCCCACCTCCACTCACTATTCTGATTATTCTTTCCAGCTTTACTCACCTACCTACTCAAATCTGAAAAAAAATCTCCAAATATACTTATCAATACAAATTTAACTCATATGTAAGTTAAAGGTTAAAGCTCTATCATCACACCCAAAATTACCCCTAAAAACATGGTTATGTCATATATATTTTGTTAAAAGATGGCTTAAATACTATGTTTGAAACTTTTCTAGACACAACATGAAACGTTTCTTAATGTAAAGGCAAATTTCGTTTTGTGTAATCCACGCTATTACTTTAATGGTACAAACAAAAAACTAAATGCGTTGTATATGCGCTAAATGTTATATCTAGATTTAGCCTTTTTACTTAGTTGTAAAACATATTTGGAGTGAATTTTCAGGTTTTTCATAAATGACATTCAACCCCTAGATACATAGCCGTTAGCTAGAAGAGAAGAACGACTGCACAAGTCGTATCTAAAAGATTCAAACAAACGTAAGGAGTTACGTTATGGCTGTATATGTAAATACTAACTACAGCGCTCTTCAAGGCCAGCGCAACCTTAGCAATGTCCAGAACCAGCTCACTACTACATACCAGCGTTTATCAAGCGGTATGCGTATCAACAGTGCCAAGGACGACGCTGCTGGTCTTCAGATTTCTGACCGTTTAACTTCCCAAATCAACGGCCTCAACCAGGGTAACCGTAACGCCTCCGACGGTATCGCACTTGCCCAGACCATCGAAGCAGGTATTGACGAAATCTCTGGCATGCTCCAGAAAGTTCGTACTCTTGCAGTACAGGCCGCCAACGGCACTAACACAGCTGAAGATCGCAGTGCTTTAGCAAAGGAAGCATCCTCTTTAGTTGCTGAGATGCAGCGCATTGCAACCCAAACCACTTACGCTGGCAAAACCGTTTTAGGTGGTAACACAAAACAGTCCATCTACAGTGGCGGCACAAATTGGACTAAAGCTGGCACCATGACTCTTCAAGTCGGCTCCAACAAGGGCGATACTATCTCTTTTACTGTTGAGTCATTCGTATTTTCGCAGCTTGTTAACGGCAATACCGATGGCTTTAACTCTGACCAAGCTCTTAAAGGAAAAGAAGCATCAAAGGGACAAGCTGTCGTATTCTCTGATGCAGCTGCCGCAGCCGCGCTCATCAACTCTATGGATAAGATTATTGCCAAAGTTGATGCTCAGCGAGCCGATTTAGGTGCCATCCAAAATCGTCTTGAGTCCTCCATCCGTAACCAGTCTAACGTTGCTGCTAACGAAGCTGATGCTCGTAGCCGTATCCGCGATGCTGACTTTGCTCAAGAGTCTGCAAACCTCACTCAGCAGAACATCATCCAGCAGGCAGCTTCATCAATGCTGATGCAGGCTAACACCCGCCCACAGCTTGGCTTAAGCCTTATTGGTTAATTATGAGAGGCTTAAAATGGCAGTATATGTAAATACAAATTACAGCGCTCTTCAGGGCCAGCGCTACTTAGGCAACGTTCAGAACCAGCTCACTACTACATACCAAAGATTATCAACGCATGGGTGCCCATAATTACCACCTTAAATTAAATCGACATGCTGCG
>Garnier_p2__coassemble_1087_pt1 | contig 36379 bp, 23 predicted proteins | sample Garnier_p2__metabat2_high_PE_037 | metagenome-assembled genome bin Garnier_p2 | reverse complement strand
ATAATAAATGTATAATAACACATTTATCTATATTTTTCAAAACTGTTAATTGCTCTAAATTTCTAAGCCAAGGTAAGTACAAATAAGAGTAGAGGTTCTCTTGATTAGCCTCTTGCTCTTTTAGTCTCATATTAACAAAGCAGCTTGACACGCTATTGTCTTGGTCGTTATAGACAAAACCATTTCTATAGTCGATCTCAAACTTACGGCCAATTAAGCTCTTAGGCAGCGTTAAGGATGTATTTTTATTCTCGTTGTCGAAAACTACACCACGCTCGATGAACTTAACGCCTTCAGGGATCACCACATCGCCACCAGCGCCTGAATAACGCATTAGCGTACCATCATCTGAGATCTCAAAGTCCATAGAATATCCTCACTGCTAAGAGCCCATCACTAAATAGAAAGCTAAGCCCCATCTAAGCTCAATCATAGTGATAGCAAACAACTACTTTTGTGCCGCTACAAGCTTAAAGATGACTTTCTGCTAGTCTTTTTGGTTTTGGCCTTGCTTTGAGACCCTTGTTGCCTTTCAAGGAGCATTGCTGTGGCTTCATGTGCATTGTGCTCTGTGGCCACATCTATAAGCTTACTGAGGGTTTGTTTTGATTTAATCTGCTTAGAGTTGATGATTGTATTAACTGCGCTATGACAGGAGCTCAAGATTGCTTGTTCAAATAACTCAACAAGATCTTTTGCTTTTACATCTAAAAGATCGAAGATCTTTGCAAACTCATTAGGCCCCTCCTGAATGATCACAGGAATATAGCTAGGTGGAATTGAGAAAGCCTTTCCGTCACTTGCTACCCATTCAATGAGATGAACCACACCTTGCAAATTAGTAAAGAGTTCACTATATAGCAATTCGTTAAAATTAACGTATTTAAGATACTCTTTTTCTTCTTGCATGAATCTTTGCAGGTTAGTGCCATGTGACTGTAAATAGCTGGCGATCTTAAGTTCACTGCACAGCAAAGCAAGAATGCAGATCATATTACAATCATTGTTATCTTCGATTATCAATGCCTCTCTGTCACACAAGAGCTCAAGGCACTTTAAGCGCTCATCCTCATCAAGTGGAGTCATGTTTCTTACCTCATAATTTGAGGCAATCACAAACGCAGATTGATATTGATATTGATTTCTGTTAGCCAGATTCTCTGCTGTAACCCAATAATTATAGGAGTTGTCAGCAAGATTTGTAGATAATGTCTTAGGCTCACGTTGCAATTTAGCTTCAGCATCTAACAGCAAACGCAGCTTCTCTACACCACCATAGCGTATCGCTAAAGCAATGGCGTAATCGACAGTTTGTATAGGATTTCTGTCATATTCTTCAGCCTCTTTGTCATGCCATAACAACTCTGTAAGTGGCTTTAGACTTTCATCAAGCAATTGTTGAAGATCTTGTACACTGCCTCTTAAGACAACTTCCAATAAGTAATGTGCTGCTCCCTTATTGCTAGTTCTATCAATCTTCGGCAGCCTCTTTTTGGCCCATTCTTCTTTGTAAAAAACTTGCACCGCATCAGATGAGTTTTCTTCATCAGCCTTGTAGAGTTCCACCTCATTTCTCAGCAACATGCCGATATACTGCTGAGCAACCTCCTCATTATAGATTTGATGATTGTAACAATAGCCTAAGAGTAGCCCCAAACCAAGACTATCAACAAGTTCTTCAGACAAACTCAACTCAGGCATTATCGAAATAATGCGATCTTTACTTCTATCCCATGTTTCATCTAACTTACACAGCTCGCAGTGAGTTAGTTTTGGCGCAAACAAATGCATTTCGTCGCCGGGCAAGCGACCTAACTCATCTAATTGCTCAGTGCTTAGTGAGGCTCCCATATACCTAACTTTATTTACCCATTTCCCTGAGGCTTCATATGCTTCAAGGACTTTCTCAAATTCCTCAGGCAAGGTCAGTTCTTTACGGTACACGTATGGAATGTCTATGACGAACCTACGGCATTTGCTATAAAGAACGCCATCCACGCTCTCATAGACTGGATTTTCAGGATGAACAATGTATTTTTTTAAATTGGGAAGCCAAGGCACGTACAAATAAGAGTAAAGGTTGTCTTGAGTAGCATCTTCCTCTTTAAGCTCAGTATTAGCAAAGCAGTTACTTACGCTATTATCTTGAGCATTATAGATAAAGCCATTTCCCCAGTAGCTCTCAAATTTACGGCCAATTAAGCTCTTAGGCAGCGTTAATGATTTAATTTTAGTCTCGTTGTCGAAGACTACACCACGCTCAATGAACTTAACGCCTTCAGGAATCACCACATCGCCGCCCGCTCCTGAATAACGAATTAGCGTACCATTATCTGAGATCTCAAAATCCATCGAATATCCTTACTACTAGTGCCCATAACTAAATAGAAAGCTGAGCTACATCTAAGCTAAAGCATAGTTATAGCATACAAGTACTTTGTGTGCAGCTACAACCTTAAAGATGACTTTCTGCTAGTCTTGGTGGTTCTAGCCTTACTTGTAAAATCTTGCTGCTTCTCAAGGAGCAGCGCAGTGGCTTCATGAGCTTTGTATTTGGTGGCCAAATCTAAGAGCTTAGTCAGGGTTTGTTTTGATCTAATCTGATTAGATGTGATGATTGCATGAACAACCTGAGAATATGAGCGCGAGAGGGATACTCTAAATAAGTCAACAATATCTTTTGTTTTCAAATTTAAAAGATTAAAGATCTTAGCAAACTCATCTGGCCCCTTCTGCATGAACAAATTAATGATGTTTAATGGCATGGAGAAGCGCTTTTCCTCTGTAGAAGATAGCTCAATGAGTTTGGCAACACCTGGCAAACAATGAAAGGAGGCGTGATGTATCCACTGATAGAATTCAATTTTTACAAGATACTCTTTTTTTTCGCTTATCAATGTTTGCATGTTGGCTCCATGAGAAATCATATAATCGGCGATCTTAAAATCACCACAGAGCAAAGCAAAAAAACAAAGAAGGTTACTAGCCCTATCACATTTAATATTCAAAATCCCACGGTCTGACAAAAGTTCAAGGCACTTTAAACGCTCATGTTCATCAATTGGAGCCAAGCTTCTTACCTCAAAATCTTTGGTAAAAGCTAACGCTGAATTTTCTTTTCCTTGATAAAGAATATGGTCACCTGTTACCCATAGATCATAGCCATAGTGATTAAGATGAAGCGGCAATGACTTACATCTGCGGTACTCTTTATCTGCAACCTCTAAGATCGCACGAAGCTTTTCAATACCGCCGTAGCGTATGGTTAACGCTATAGCAAAATTAAAAACATCGATGTATCTTTCCTGAACTCTAATATGTTCCCGCAGCACCTTTGGATCTATAGCTAGCAGAGCTTGAAGATCTTGCACACTGCCTCTTAAGATAACCTCAAAAAGATATTGCTTGAAGCCTGAGCTCGTTGATATATCAATCTTAGGCAGCCTATTTTTAGCCCATTCTTCTTTGTAAAACTTTTGTACCGCAGCAGATGAGCCTTCTACCGCCCAATTGTAGAGTTCCACCTCATTTCTAAGCAACATGTCGATATATTGTTCAGCAACCTCCTCATTATAGATTTGATGTTTGAAACAATAGCCTAAGAGTAGCCCCAAACCAAGACTATCAACAAGTTCTTCAGACAAACTCAACTCAGGCGTTATCGCAACAATGTTTCTTTTTCTTTTATTCCATCGTCCATGTAACTTACACATCTCGCATTGTGTTAAGTTTGGCGCAAACAACACCATGTCTCTCTTGCACAGCATTGCCATCTCATCTAATTGCCCAGCGCTTAGAGCTGTTCCCATATACTTAACAGCGTCTACTTCTTTTTCTACTCCATCAGATGCTCGTAGAACTTTCTCAAATCCCTCATGCAAGGTCACTAATCGACTCATCTGGCACGGTATGTCTATGACGAACCTACGGCATTTGCTAAGGAGTACACCATCAACACTCTCATAGATGGGATTTTCTGGATGAACAATGTATCGATCTAAATTTCTAAGCCAAGGCAAGTACAAATAAGAGTAGAGGTTTTCTTGATTAGCCTCTTGCTCTTTTAGTCTCATATTAACAAAGCAGTTGCTCACGCTATTGTCTTGAGCGTTATAGACAAAGCCACTTCTATAGTCGATCTCAAACTTACGGCCAATTAAGCTCTTAGGCAGCGTTAATGATGTAATTTTCCTCTCGTTGTCGAATACTACACCTTGCTCAATGAACTTAACGCCCTCAGGGATCACCACATCGCCACCCGCGCCTGAATAACGAATCAGCGTGCCATCATCTGAGATCTCAAAGTCCATAGAATATCCTCACTGCTAAGTGCCCATAGCTAAATAGAATGCTGAGCGCCAACTAAGCTCAATCATAGTGATAGCAAACAACTACTTTTGTGCCGCTACAAGCTTAATGATGATGACTTTTTGCTAGTCTTTTTGGTTTTGGTCTTGCTTTTAGACTCTTGTTGCCTCTCAAGGAGCATTGCTGTGGCTTCATGAGCATTGTGCTTTGTGGCCACATCTAGAAGCTTACTCAAGGTTTGTCTAGATTTAATGTGCTTAGAGTTGATGATTGTACTAACCGCGCTATGAGAGGAGCTCAAGAGTGCTTGTTCAAATAACTCTACTAGATCTTTTGCTTTGACATCTAAAAGATTAAAGATCTTGGCAAACTCATCAGGCCATTCCTGAATGATCACAGAAATACAGCTAGGTGGATAAGAGACTGGCTTTTCGTCACTAGCTAACAATTCAATGAATTTGACAACGCCTGGAAAATGATTGAAGTGAGCACTATATAGCCAATTGTAAAAGTTAACGTCTCTAAGATACTCTTTTTCTTCTTGCATGAATCTTTGCAGGTTTACGCCGCGAGACAGTAAATAGTTGGCGATCTTAAAATCACAGCACAGCAAAGCAAGAGTGCAGATCATATTAAAATCTCTGTTATCTTCGATTATCAATATCTCTCTATCACACAAGAGCTCTAGGCACTTTAAGCGCTCATCCTCGTCAAGTGGAGTCATGTTTCTTACCTCATCATTTGAGGTAATTGCAAACGCTGAGTGCGCTGGATAACTACAAAACAGATGATCTCCTGTAACCCAATAATTATAGAGTTTGCTATGAAGCTCTTCAGATAATGTCTTAGATTTACGTTGCAATTTAGCTTCAGCATCTAACAGCAAACGCAGCTTATCTACACCACCATAGCGTATCGCTAAAGCAATGGCGTAATCGACAGCTTGTATAGCATTTCTTTTACGCCATAACGACTCTGTAAGAGGCTGTAGACTTTCATCGAGCAATTGTTGAAGATCTTGTACACTGCCTCTTAAGACTACTTCCAATAAGTAATGTGCTGAACCCACATCGCTTGATCTATCAATCTTCGGCAGCCTCTTTTGGGACCATTCTTTCTTGTAAAAATCAAGTATCCATGGAGCCTTTACTTCTTTAGCAAATCTATAGAGCTCACACTCATATCTAAGTAGCATTTGAATGTATGCATCAGCGCTCTGAGCATCATAGAACTCTTGATTAAGGCAATAGCCTGCAAGTAGTCCCCAACCAACGCTGGCAATATTCTCTTCACTCAAAGGTAACTTAGGCATTATCACAGTAATGTGTCTATTGCCCACGTTCCATCTTCCATGTTCATTGTATGGCTCACAACGAGTTACATTTGGCGCAATCAAAGTAAGTTTTGGATAGCACCAGCTTGCAATCTCATCAAACATGTCTGCAGATATATAATGGCGCGTATACGTAACTTCATCTACATTAAATAACGTACCGTCAGCTGGCTTGAGGACTTTCCAAAAGTTATCATCCAAGGTCAGTGTGTCCTTGAAACTTTCTGGCTTATGAATCAGAAAAGTGCGACAGCTGCTATAGAGTACACCATCAACACTCTCATAGACTGGATTTTCAGGATGAACAATGTATCTTTCTAGTCTGCTTAGTGATGGTATGAACAAATATGAGTAACGACCTGATAGCGAAGCAACTTTCTTGCTAGCCCTAGTATTAACAAAGCAATGGCTTACGCTATTATCTGTGGCGTTATAGACAAAGCCATTTCGATAATCGATTTTAAACTTACGGCCAAGGAAGCTCTTAGGCAGCGTTAAGGATGTAATCTTATCTGCATTGTCAAAGACTGAATAATGCTCGATGAACTTAACACCCTCAGGGATCACCACATCACCGCCCGCGCCTGAATAACGCATTAGCGTACCTTCTTGTGAGATCTCAAAATCCATCTACCTAAGCTCCTTAGCGCATACAAAAGTTAAAAATAACACCTAGATAAAATAAGACTTAACAGCATGGTATAGAGCTAGCAGCGCCCGCTCGAGCTCTATATACAACAGCTACAGCATCGTATAGAGGTAGCAGCGCCCGCTAGAGCTCTATATCCAACAGTTAAGGCTAAATTAAGCAAGCTACAAAGTTAATGAGGAGCGCACGCCTACGCTTTGCTCACCATGTTTGCGCAACTTGTCTTGGTAATCAAGTATGATTGCTACCATCTCGGCTTGTGACTTATCTGAGGCGTATTGTACAAGTTTCTTAATTAGCTTACTTGAAAAGTCATACGATGAGTCCAAGGCAGCTTTTAGTGAGTCAATATCATCATCCCTAACGATTGCGCTAAGAACTTCAAACATGTCGTCATCCTTAACTGTTATGAGAGGGAAAAGCTCTTTAATAAGCTCAACATTGCCTGAGACTCTGTACTTTAGCGGTTCTACAGATATAGGAAGCTTTACTCCAAGCTCATTGATTAACTTGGCAAAGTTAACCACGATTGACGCCTTGTGGGATAAAACGCCTGTATAAGTGATATCACGCTCAATCTGACTAACTACATCCCTGTTATCCGTTATAAAGGTCTTAAGACAAACCTTGCTAATAAGATCAGCAATCAAATCTTGACGATCTAGCATATAGCCATAGAAACAACGCCATTCTTTGGAGTAGTTAGGACGTAACAATTGCCTGGTAAGCAACTCAATACACTCAAGGCGTTCTTCAATACTAATAGGCTTCAAGCCATGAACTTCACCGTGCTTATCAACATTCAAAGTCATGGCACTGCCAAATCTAGGCTCATAGCCAATCACTTGCCACAAGCCGAAACTGAACATCGATCTGGCAAAGATATCATCAAGATGTTTTCTATAGCTTTCGCTAAATATCGACTCGTTGAGCAGTGCCTTAAGCTTTGCAAGCCCTCCATACCTAAGTGCTAGCTCGACGATCGTCACTAGCTCGATATGTTTGTCTTTAATATATTTCTTGTTTTTTAAGCAATGCTTAAAATCCCTTTCACTGCCATATAGAACCTGCAACTTTATCTGTAGCGCAGCCTCTTGAGCATTAGAAACTTGCTTAGAAGGATCAGATTCCTGAGCCCATACATTTTTGTAATATGACAGTACTTTCGTAAGCTTTTGCTCATTGGCAAAAGGATATACTTTGTTCTCATGCTCAAGTAGCAATGATGAGTAATAAGCTTTGTTTTGCTCATCGTATGCATCAGGCTTATAGCAAAAACCACAAAGACTTTGCCAACAGAAAGTCCTTTGATTATCATGAACTTGGTATTTCGGGGCAACTATGACTAAATTATGTCTAGGCGTTAAGTAGTGTTTAAAGAATTCATTTGCATTTGGCGCATACACTATCAATAGGTTATCTACGCCATGCTCAAACACTGCACTTTGCAGAAATTTATCAAGACTCTCACAGGACACAAGCTCATCTAATATAGTCACAATCACTGGCGGCCCTTGTAGAGCATCGTTAATATCAGTGCTTTGAATGTATTCTTGATAAGATCTATCCATAGCTAGCGGCAAGCTACTTTGCGATGGAGTGTCGAGGATAAATTTATCTTGGAACATCAGCACGCCAGATCGCTCGCTATATACTGCGTTATCTGCAGCTACAGCATAACTCTCTAAAAATGGCAGCTTTAACTCCAAAAGCTCAAATACCACATCATCCTGCTCAAGTGGCGCAGCGCCATCTTTTTGATAGAGCTCAACGCTAAGAGCAGCGGCATTGTTGTATCGCAGCACATGTGCCTGATGGTCACTCCCTTGCTCATGCTTATGTCCAAGTAAGGTGCTAGGCAAGGTTAAAGCGGTGATCTTAACTTGAGGATCAAACACACCATCACGGGCAATAAATTTCACGCCCTCTGGAATGACAACTGATCCACCTAAGCCACTATAGCTAAGAAGCTCACCATCATCACTAATTACAAAATCCATAGTTAATCCTCATAAGTGCTTGTTTGCTTTACGTACTAAAGCGTCAATGGCGAGGTCGGAGCTAAGGTACTATCTTTTTCCTTACGTCTTTGGTTTTGATAGTTTAGAAGAGTAGCCACCATTTCATGATTATCTGTATCATTTGCGATAGTGGCAAATCTCTTTAAGATCTCATCATCAAAATCATAGCCACAGCCCAACATGGCTTGTAATAACTCTTGAGCTTCTTGACCCACAATCCTATAGAAGAAGACCTCTAAAGCATCATGATCTATGTACACAAGCGGGAATAACTCATGAATAAGCTCTTCGGTGTTAACAACTATTGCAAGATCATGAATCAAACCTAAACGAAGGAGTACGCCTTTGCTTTTGGCCGCCTTGGCAAAAGCAATGACGTTCTGTGGATTAGACTCTAAAACGCTAGCTATCGTGGTGTTGTACTCAAGAATTTCAGCATCGTCAGTTTGACTCGTATACTGACTAAGATTGACTACAAAGTCCTTGAGATCAGCCTTATCTAAGAGTGTGGCAGCTAAATCAGAGCGACCTAACATATAGGCATAGAAGCACTTCCACTCATTGACACAGATAACATTAAGTAGGTCATGTGCCAAAAACTCAAAACAACTTAAGCGCTCCTTAACGCTTATTGGGCTTAAGTTACGTACTTCACCTTGAGCATTCACAAACAGTGCAGATGTTCTCGTGAAGGTAGGCTTATTGCCAATGACACCCCAGATCCCATCCCGGGTATTACCCTTGTAGCTAATCTCATCGATATAGGCTTGGAGGTACTGACGCACTCTATCTTTAGATAGCAAGCACTTAAGCTTTTGTACACCACCATAGCGAATAGCTAACTGCACTGCAAAAGCGACAAGGAATACAAACTCTTCAGCTATTGACGGTTCCTCACTAACAACATCATCAAAATCTAAAGATGAGCGCACATCCTCGACTGTGCCATAGAGTATCGATTCAAAAAGCTGCTCTATTGCATCCACATAGTTTTCTATGGCTGGCTTGGGAACAAAACCCTGAGCCCATAAGTTTTCGTAATACTGACAAACTCGTTTGAGACCATAGTTTTTAGCGCGACGATAGCAATTAGCCTCATCTAAATACAGAAAAGCTCTACATACCTTTGCTTGCTCTTCATCAAACAACTCTTGCCTATAGCAAAAGCCAAGTAATGCAAAGAACACAATAATGGAGTTGAGGTCACAACTATGAAGATTTGGTATTACAACAATGGTGTTCTTTTTAGGTAACCAAGGAAATCCCTCTTCACGTATCGCATGTGCCTTTAGAGCGTAGAAAATGTAGAGATTGTCAGTAGACAGGTCAAAGATCTCAGATGTTTGATACGAGGCAAATAACTCTGGAGTTACAATTTCCTCGTCCAAATACGCAGCTAGAGGCGGGCCTGAAAAAGTGTCCTTAGCTTCATCAGAGTGAATATATTCTTGATATGAGCACTCAAGCTTAAATGGAAATGGCGATCTTTTAGGTATATCTAAGACAAAATCCAGCTTGAACAAGAGCACGCCATCAATGGCTCTATAGACGAGATTACCCTCAGCGACCTCATAGCTTTCAAGGTCTGGAAGATCTAATGATAAGAGTTCAAATAGCTCATCATTAGCAGCTAGCACCTTAGATGTATCATGCTGATAGAGCTCTACGGTGTCTCCTGCAGCACTCTCGTTGTGGCGCAGCACATGTGCGTAATTGTCACTACCTAGCTTATGCTTGTGTCCAAGCAAGGTACTTGGCAAGGTTAGAGTGGTGATCTTAACTTGTGGATCGAACACACCTTCATGCGCAATAAATCTCACGCCCTCAGGAATGACCACAGCGCCACCCACTCCACGGTAGGCAATAAGCTCACCATCATCACTAATCAAAAAGTCCATATCTGATCCCTTGTAAACTTATTGCGCTATAAACCAGTGCTAGTTGTGCATTAGCATAAAGCCAAGATCAAAGTCCTTATGCTAGTGCCAAGCTAGTACTGAACATGTAATAAATCTTTCTTATCTCCCATCTTACAAGCAAATATTTAGCTAATAATTAGCGACTCTAAAAGCCCATCTTATGCCGCTTGCAGCTGCACATTACGCACTAGCTAAAGCTTTGGCATTGATAAATGAGTCATCAAAGTTATTTTGACACATCTGCATGCTTGTGCCGCTGTTGAGAATCTTATCGGCTATAACATCAAGGTCGTCTGTACCTTTAATGTAAGCTGCCCCTGCCTCTTTAGCTAGCTTGTGATTGCCTTGGGTTTGTTCAGCACTGTCTGTCTCTTTATCAGAATACTTAACCACAAACAAAGGCTTGCCCGAATTAAGACAGACTCTAGCGGCATGCATACTTCCGCCATTAACTGAAGTTTGAATAACTAATGTAGCTAATGCCAATCCTGACTGTAGGCGATCGCGGGCTACTAAATTGTATTTAGTAACAGGTGTCCCGACATCGTATTCAGACAAAAGCAGACCACCATTAAGCAAGATTTCTTCTGCAAGATCCTTATTGCTTGGCGGGTAGACACTGTCTAGACCATGGCCAAGAAACGCAATGGTTTTACCCCCGGCATTTAGAGCACCACGATGTGCAATCGTATCGCACCCTTCTGCCAAACCTGAAACTATACAAAAACCTCTGCGTGCAAACTCAGTGGATAAATACAGACCAGCTTTTTGTGCATTAGCAGTGTTGTTACGAGTTCCGATTACCGCTAGCCCTGGGCACTTAAGAGCATTAAGATCTCCCTTGTAGAAGAGCAAAATAGCTGGTTCTTCAGTTTTATCGTCTTTGGATTTTATGTGCCGTAGAGAACTTGGAAAGTCTTGCTCGTAGTAGGAAATAAGGCCTATTTGATTGGTTTTAGCCCTATCAATGATCTCTTGAGCAGTCTTAAGAGCCTCATCTAAATCCGTTGCTGTAATAGGAACCCTGCCTGAACCATCAGGATTTTTCTTTTTAACAGAACACTTAGTTAAAGCGCGTAGCAGCTCTGACGTGCCAACCATATCTGAAACACTGTTACCTACTTTCAAAATTGATTTTGGGCCTACACCTTTAAATGTTTGTAGAGCCAAGATTTGGCTTGTTGTAAGTGCCATAACCCCTCCTGAAAATATATTACCCCGATATGATTTTGCTTGCTCCACAGAGCTAAAGCTAAGACTTAGCTACACTCAATTAAGAGTGTAGCTAACAATGGCGTTAATTAGCCATTAATGATGTGGTAGGACTTTAGGAAGATTAGATCTGAAGGTCGTTTAAGACGTTGATGATCTCAATCTGACGCTCATGGAAGAGGAGTTCTTTGTTGTGTTTGAAGTACTCATCACAACCGAAGGAGCTAATGAAGCTTACGGCATTTTTGTTGATGGTCAGCTCGCTAAGTAAGATCAAGATCTCTTGACCCTCACCAAAGGCTTGCTCGGCAAACTTAAATGCAGCATTAAGCTTACCTACAACCTTATCTGCCTCACCCTCCATCTTCTTGACGCGCTTATCAAAGTCCTTTTTAACGGCTTTGAAAGCTACTTCATTGTCCTCTTCGCTACCAATGATATTCAGCTCTTCATGCAGGATATTATGTACAGCCTTCATGCGACGAATAACATTTTGCGTTACGGTGCCACGATCAGCTGCGTTTTGTAGCATATTGGTGTAATTGTGCAGCAAGGTCTCAAAGAGATAGCGTGGAGTATTTGGATTGTTCTTTACTCCTTTCTTAAAGTCTTTTAATACTGCAAGTAAGTCCTTTAAGATCGCCTCTTCATCGTTAACCTTGCAGATATCTTCATGCAGCGCATTTAACATCAAGCCTAATAAAGCTAAGCGCTCATCAAATGCTGCTTTACTTGCACGAGCAAGGATCTCATCACTAGCTTGACCATCTAAAATGCTGCTTACTTGATAATCAGAGCGATATTTTTTGAAGAGATCGTAGTAAAGGGCAAATTCCTTAGCGACCTTTGGATGCTGTAAGTATTGCTCAATTAACGGCAGATCAACTTGAATTTTCTTCTCTTCGTAGAGTTTGAGCATAGCACTAAGATCAAGCCAACCACGTGCAGTCACAAAGTATCTTCCGTCAACAGTGGTTTCGATCTTGTAGAAGTCTGACTTAATGGTCTCAAGATAAGTAAAGACCGCAGGGTGCACGCCAGAGCTTTGGGCATACTCCTTCCACACCATAAAGTCAGGGATAACCTCAATACGGCGCAGACGATCCCAAGTGGCAATATCAAACTCACGTACAGAATTGTTGTACTCAGGTGGGTTACCTGCAGTAACGACGATCCAGCCATTTGGCAGCTTGTGGCGACCAAAAGTCTTATACTGCAGGAACTGCAGCATTACAGGGGCTAAAGTCTCAGAGGTACAGTTAATCTCATCTAAGAATAAAATACCCTCTTTAACACCAGTGGTCTCAATGTACTCATACACGGATGCAATGATCTCTGACATAGTGTACTCAGAGATCGCGTACTCCTTGCCGTCGTACTTCTTATGCTCGATAAGTGGCAGACCTAAGGCGCTCTGTCTGGTGTGATGAGTCATGGAATAGCTAATCAGACCAACACCAGCTTCATAGGCAATCTGCTGCATTACAGCAGTCTTACCGATACCTGGAGGGCCTAGTAAGAACACTGGACGCTGAACCTCAGGTGGGATTAAGTAATCACCGAACTCGTCTTTTGAAAAGTAAACGGTTACTGCGTTTTTGATTTGATCTTTTGCTTGTTTAATATTCAAGGCAAAACCCTCAGTAAATGTAGGTCTGTATTGCTTAATTCTGTAGTAATTCAAGCTAGGCAATTAGTCACCGTGGACAGCACTGGATTATTTTTACTAATGCCAGTTCAGTACTGTTAAAGCCTGTTTGCGCTCAAGATTGCTTCGGCTTTGGCAGGCTTTGGCTTTACCTAGGCTTGAGTGATTGACCAATGAGGCACTTATGAGTGCCTAGAGATCGTACTTATCTAAAACCAGTTTAATGGCCCATGAAGGCACCGCGACATCATCATATTCACCACGGATCATGACGAAAGCAGCTTTATACTCTGGTGGCTTAGCCGGGAACTGTCCCATACAATCAGTAAAGTAGATAAGACCCTTAAGATCATGAAGTTCACCACTCTTGATGAGCTTATCTACATAGGTAAATACAGGTCTAAAATCAGTACCGCCAAAGCCTTTTAGCTGCATGTGCTTGATGTAATCTTCAAACTCCTCGCGTGAGGTGATTTTCACATCGCTTTGGATCTTAGTGTCACATTGAATGATGTGCAAATTAATCTTGTTAAAGAAGCTCTCTTTTTGCATCAAGATGTTGTAGGTCTTGTTCATGAAAGCCTGCACTAAAGGACCATGCACCGAGCCTGAGACGTCAATAGCGATCACGAAGTCATGAATCTTCTTAACCTCACGATACTCCAAAGGCTCAATCAGCGGCATGTTCTTGTAAAGATCAAGACCATAGGTGTAGTAGACGTAGTCAAACTCATCTGGACTCACCTTCATCTCTTCTCTAAAAGTGGCAAATTTCTTTAAAAACTCAGAGTAGTCATAGCGCTCTCGAGTTACCTCGGTTAAGTTCTGAATCAAAGATCCAGCGCTATCTCCTATACCTTTAGAGGTGGTCTTAAGATCAGTGAGCATCTTCTCTGCGATAGACATCCACATATCAAGCAAGGCTTGTTGCTTGCCAGCAATATACGGAGTATTGCTAAGGCCACTATTATTTGCATTTGGATTCTTAGGCAAGATCGTGGAAACATTATCCTGGCCACTTTGATTTGAGTTGTCGTCAGAAGGCTGTCCACCATTTTGCGGCGATCCTGAACCACCGCTAGATGGCTGTGATCCTGAGCCACTGCTAGATGTCTGCGATCCTGAATCACCATTTGATGACTGTGATGAAGCGCCACTAGAACTTGCCTCATCACCAGCTAAATCGCCCGCTCCACTAGCTTGTTCGTCCTTTGACGGATACCAAGGACTATGCTCGTCGCAAGTAAAAAGATCTCTTAATTCCTGTCGCTTGCTATCACTTGGTGGATTGGCAAGAAAATGACGATAGATCTTTTCTGCAGTAAGGATCTTAACTTCTTTTTGAATGGTATTTAGATGCGAGCGCATTGCAGCATCATTATTAGTTGCAATGCTATCTTTCTTTAACTCGAGGATAGTGTTGGATACTGCGATATCACTAGCTAAATCCCACAGCTCACGATCTAGTTCTTTTGCCGAGAAAGGATGGTAGAGAACGCAATGGAGCAAAGAGTGCATGTAGTTATGCACTGGACGAGCTTGATCTTCACGGTACTCTTTAAGAACAAAGATAGGATTGAAGTAAAGAGCTTTACCATCAGTTGCTTGAGTCTCAATTGCCTCAGAGCAATTAAGTGGCAACCTATCTAACGCCGTGTCTAAGAAGCGAAAGTTCAGCACCAAGCGACTCTGCGCAAGCTTCATCACTTCTTGAGCTAGTTGACGAATCTTATCTTCATTCGACATACACATCTCTCTGTTCACACACTGCACATGGCGTGGTATAAGCCATTTCCACAGCAAACAAAAACTATTTAGACTCATCATAGATCAGAAAACTTAGCTAATTTTTAGAATGATCTTAATGAGTTGTTGATAAGCACGTGGGATTAATCAACTTATAGAAAATAAATCGCAAGCGTTCTAGCCTATCAAAAGCAGGCTATACACAAAAGCTCTTTATCAAAGATCTGCGATCCATACGGCAAGCACGACAACGCGCCCTGACAAACTACTGCCATAGCACATAACAAGCCTCCTGGCTAAACCAATATATTGGGCATAGCACTAGCACCTGGCTAAACCAATATATTGGGCATAGCACTAGCACCTGGCTAAACCAATACCTTGGGCATAGCACTAGCACCTGGCTAAACCAATACCTTGGGCATGGCAACTAGCTTTTATCATGCCTAGTGGCTTTTCATTGTATGACAGAAAAAGTTGCGTGCATGAAAACTGGGACTATTTTAATTAATCATGATATATAAGGCATTTTCAGCAAGTGCGCACCAACAGCTAGACTCATCTTTGCATGATGAGCCAGTACGCTTTTGCTAGAGATAAAGTCCTGATTTACCCTTTTGCTTTTCGTTAGTACCTTGTTTTTCTTTGAAGTTAAGTAACATGACAACCATCTCACTAGCACCAAGATCTACAGCCTCTTGTATGTACATATTTAGCGGCATGCCTTTCTTAATGCGACCAATATCAAGGAGCGCCTGCATTGCAGCGCATTGATTGTTGGCAATGATGCCCTTGACCATAGAGCTAAAGGTATTAGACTGCATCTTCGCGTAAGTAAGCAGCTTCTTTAGTAACTCAGGATTCTCTATAAATTCTTCCAGATCAATTATGTTGGTTATTACCAGCTCAAAGCCATCTTTTAAAGCTGCCTCAGCCATAGCCGGTGCTGCCTCAGGGATTTCGGTAAAAATGATATCGAGAACAGCTAAACGCCACCAACCACGCGATAAGGTATTGAAAAAGTCACTATATGGCTCAAGAGAAGCTCTGTGCTTTAAGAGGTAATCAGCGATCTCAAATTCAGCAAATACCAAAGCATGAAAATACAGCGCATCACGATCTTGCTTGTTAATCAGACCTTGCTTGCAAAGATAGGCAATGATCTCAATTCTTTCTTTAGCTGGCAGTACCTTGGCTTTAGCAAGACAGCCATTTCTATCGAGAGGTAATTGCAAGCCCTCGCCAACAATAGGCTTTCTAAACTTATCTGCAACGATCAGCAATACTTGATTAGCAAGAATGCGATAACTAATATCATTATTGATGATCCAGTTGCCAAAATAAGTATTGTTCACCGGCTTTACATCATCATAGTCAAAGCGACATCCAGCTTGCACAAGTAGCTTAACCTTATCTAAAGAACCATATCTACCAGCAAGTCCTAATGCGCGTGCAGTATAAGTAAATTGCTTTTGAGATTTAAGCACATCATCTACATCTTCAAGAGTACCAAAGCACACAGTCTCCTCTAATAAGCTAGTGGCTTTTCTCGGAGAGAGTTTTTTTAGCTTACTCTTAGTACGCTCAGTACTCTTTACCAGTGGAGTGCCTTTATCATTTTTTCCATCTTGCTCGTCATAGTACGCAATAGTCTCTTTAGCATTGAGCTTGTGAACTAAAGATAACATCTCAGAGCGATTATTCCTTAAAAAGCGCTCGTATTTTTCAGACATTTCCTTTGAATACAGATACTGATGTGAACAGTACCCAAGGGCCATACGGAGCTTGTAGAACTTGTTGACTGAGGACAAATCTATTTGAGGAAAAACAAGAGTGGCATAAACTAAAGCAGAGTACTTAGTACACATCGCTTGGGATCCAAACTCTTTTAGTTCACGAACATTACCCCCAATAATCGTGAAGGGCTCACTCATATTTCGAAAATATCCATCGAAGCACTCATCAGAAAAACTAGTGAATTTGTGAGGCAAAACCACTGAGCTTATTTTTTGGCAGTTGTAAAAAGCCTGTGGTGCTATCTTTGTTGTGTTCCCATGCAAAACAAGCTCACCTTCAATGTTTTCAGGACACAAGAGCAAACATGAATAATCTTTGGTATACAACATTCCGTTATATGTGGCATATACAGGATTATCTTCATGCACTATAAAGCTTTCAAGGCCATTAAAGTGTACCTGACACATATATCGCATGCTAATAATGCCTTTATCCTTAATTGGTAACTTTAAGGCATTGTCTGCTTTTAAGGATACACTCTTGCTTTCAGGATTATAGACAAAATCAGCACTCTCATAATATCCTGCAATAAAGCCTAGAAAGCTTTTAGGCAGATACAAAGATCTAACTTGTGAGTCGCCAAAGGGATAACCCCATCTACGATCCACATATATGGCTCCCTCAGGAATTATGGCATCTAATTCACTATCGATTTTGCCTTTGACAGCCCCATCTTGTTCAACCTGAAAGCCCATAAAATATCCTTACAAAAACAATATGCAATAAGAGTCTTAACACCAGAGTAAGAGTTAAGCCTTAAGCACTCTGCGACTCTTAGAGCACCACTAATGCTAACCAAAATGAAAGTAAGATCTATGATTTACAGCAGGGGTTCTGCTAAATGTCGAATTTATGGTTCTTTATCTCATCGGCATGAGAATTCTTGTAATCAAGGAGCTTTGCTGTTATCTCAGGTTAGCTATGCTCTTGGGTAATTTTAATAACGCGCTCTATTATTTCTTCGTTATCTAAATGCCCTGACTCTAGAATAGCTGTTAGCATGTCACATGAGTCACTGCTAATTGCATAATCAGCCAAGCCCTCAAGTGCATCATACGTAATATCTGTGACCTCAAGTAATTTAGCTAAGTCTTGAGGCTTGTTATAAAAGCCCTCAACTAAGTCATCTGATGTGATTAATAAACGCTTTCCCACAAGAATTGCATACTTTGCAAGTTCTAGAGCTGCGTTAGTATTTTCCATGAAGATGATCTCTCGCATATGTGCTGAATACGGTTCATCATCATCATACAAAACAGAACTGCTAGGGTAGGAAAAAGATGCCCCCATCTTCTTAAGCTCTGCAGCAATCTGAAAGCTCTCAAATGCTATGGCATGTGTGAACAAATCATTACACTCTTCTAAATCAAGAATACCTTCTTCTTCAAATAGAAACTTGATGATCTCAACACGCTCAGACTGTGGAAGTACCGTGCAACCTGAAACTTCTGTGTTGCCGAATGAATCTAAGTGTCCGCAATAGCCAACATAATGCTCTCTAAGCCAATCAAGCACTAGAAACAGCTTAAAATCGGCCTCAATTTTGTAATCCCCGAGATCAAAACTTATGTCGTAATAGCGGTAATCCTGTCTTGAGAGCTTAAAGAAAAAGTCACAGCCGCCATCTTCAACTAGTATCTTAACCTTTTCCAAACCGCCATAACGACAAGCTAATGCAAGCGCTCTGGCTGTAAAGACTAACTTGCCGTGACAATGTTCCAGCACTGTTTTGACTTCATCTACGCTACCAAAGCAAACTCTATTTTCCAACAAGGCTACTGCCTCATGCTTAGTTAGCCTTTTAAGTGCATCAACAGACAAATATTGAGTTAATGTGCCTGCATCAAGACTTGTCTTTAATTTTGGGCTATTAGAGTTCTTGCTTGTGTTCATGTTTGTCCTAAGTAATACTGCTAGATGCTAGTTAATAAAGCTTACAAATTAGAAAATTACAGCTGCAAAGATGATTTTTTGGACTTGCTCTTATTGCGCTTAGATTCTTGATAATCAAGAATTAAAGTGGTGATCTCGTGACGCTGCATATGACTACTGATTTGTAAATACTCATCTAAATCACTCTTGGTCTTGATGCCGCCTGCTTTTAAGATCGCCCCCATGATCTGCACGTTATTCTCTTCAATCATGAGCAGAACTAGTGGGCGAATAAATTGACGAGTGATTCTGACATGCTTAATTAGAAGCTCAGTTATAGACGCATCTTGTTTAAGTAAGTCGTGATCAAAGAACTTTTGCCAAACTAGCTTATGATCTTCAGCCTCTAAAAGCTCTAATAACTCAATGAGTCCTTCACGATTATTGTATGCAGCCCACTTGATGCACTCATTGAGATATGACTCATAATCTTTCTGGCCTTTTACTGCTGCAATAAATACATTAGGACTATAGCCTTTTTCGGTGAGAAAAGCGGCGATCTCATGTGCGCCAACAATGTATGCGCTAAAGCATAAGTAAGAGAGCAGATCTGGAACAATATAGTTATGCTTGATGCAGTACTTTAAAATCCTGATACGCTGTTGTTCGCTTACAACCTCAGCACTATGAAACTCACCATTTTTACCTAAGCCCAAATATGAGTAGAGATGATACTGACCATACATCATAAAAGGAAAAGGCTTAAATAGTGGGGAGAAGACCATTAAACCTATCTTAATAGCCCCTCTAAAACCCAAGCCATCACCCTTAGGTCCAATCACTCCACTATAGCCATCATGCTCTAAGATGCACTTAACTTTATTGAAGCCAGCGTAGCGCAAAGCCAAGAACAGTACATCAGATACTAGGTAATAGCCTTTTACTTGATCGAGCACGAACTTAAGTTCATTTAATGAGCCATGCAGAACGCAGTTTTGAATTACGTGCTCATTAATCCCGCCGTTGTAGGCGATTAACTTTCTTAAGTTCCACTTCTGCCAGAGTGTCTCATAATAATCAGCTATAGCCGTCAGCCCATAAGATTTGCTAGCTCTTAAAAGATCTTCTTCATACTCGCGCATGCATTCCTCATAGAAATTGACATACGGCTTTCTAAACAAGTCTTTTTCATAGCACATGCCCATTGCTATGCGCCTTAAATGATACGGCAGTAGATGATCAACACTCACTTTAGGCCAAATAAACACCACGCCATCCATTCCACCATCGTTACCGCGTTGACCACGCACGATATCTAAAAGGTTTAAGGCGTAGAATTTAACTACACAGACAAATTTATCTGCAAGCAGTTTAATCAGAAAATCGTTACCTAGTTCACCTGTGAACTCAAGCTCAAGTAAATCAGTACGAGCGCCAAAAGCTTCGCGATCAATTTGTTGAAGCGATTCGTCGAACACCAGCCTTTTAGAATACTTCCGTGGGCAATCGACGATCTTAGTGAAGTTTTTGTTATACAGCACTCCGTCACGGCATGCAAAGCGCTTATTATTAGGATCCACTTCATAAGACTTAAGATAAGGCAGATCATCGTTACGAAACTTACGAGTAGATTTTGGATTAAGGTTGGTACCCCAGGTACTACAATCCACCTGTTTTAAATGGAGCTTACCATCACTTCCTTCGTACTCGAAGTAATCTGCCTCAGGTCGATTCTCTATGTAGCCTACAAAGCTTTTAGGCAAAAATATGGACTCAATGATCGAGTTCTTATCAAACACTCCGCTAGTTTGTATGTAGCAAACTCCATCAGGTATTACTACATGCTTAGCTTTGCCATGGTATGCATGCAGCACACCTTTCTCATCAATTTCAAAGTCCATAACGACTCCAAAGATCTGATAAATTGCCTAAAACACATTAGCCATGATAATTTACAGCCAAATACATCAGACATTAACACGATCTGAAAGCATGAATGTCTTAAGAAAGGATATTCAATCTCACCTTAAGCAACTATTTTGAGCTGCGCACATGTATGCCTAGGAGAGTCAAGAATTGTGTGTACTTTTTTTCATTAGAGCCCCCCAACAAAGAGATTAAGGTTCTCTTTTACCTCTTCAAGTACTTCGCTGCTATATCAGCAGTGATTGGGTTGGCTAATAGTTCGTAACGAACTGAAGGCCAGTTGTTCACTGCTCTGCTATCCCACTTTGGCTTGAGATGGTATGTGTAGCGAAGCAATAGCGTGGATATCACACTTTTAATACCTCCAAATACGCCTTTTTTCACCACCTCACGAAAACTGCTGTTTGTCGCTACGATGGCATTTGTGGTGTACATGATTTTTCTTACCGAGGATGAGTGCCTATACAGCGGACGCATATGCTTGTCAAAGCGCTCGGCAATGTATTCAGCAGCAATATGGTTTCGAGGATGCCACTTTGCAAAGAAAGTGTCGAAGGCTGCTTCTGCGGATGCCTCATCGGCTGAAGAGTACAGTGGTTTTAGGTCACGACACCATTCAGCACGTTCTGTTGTGTTGACATATTCGCAGGAATTCCTGATTAAATGAACAATACAACGCTGAACAGTTGCCTGTGGGAACATAACCTTCACGCCACATTCTAAGCCCGAAACTCCATCCATACTGATGTATAGGATGTCTTTAACTCCGCGCTTCTTGAGTCCGTCGAGCTGTTCAAGCCAAAACGATTTTGTTTCAGCAGAGCTTGTTGAGCTCATCGCAATGTCAAGGATATCTTTGTGTCCATCCTTATTTATGCCTAAAATTACATAAACAGGCTTATTTTGAGTCGAACCTGACTCATTTCGCACGTTCAAGTATAGGCAGTCAACAAAGACAAACGGATAGAAAGCCTCGAGAGTGCGAGAAGCCCACTCGTTGTATCTGCTTTCAAAAGCGGCTATTACGTTATTGACGTACTCATGACTAACTTTGCAGCCCATCATTCTTTCAATGGTATTAGCAATGTCTCTAGCGCTGTTACCTTGTGAAGCTAAAAACCATATCTGCTCCTCAATAGCAAATGTGTCCTTCTCACCTTTTGGTAAGATAATTGAGTTAAAAGAACTGTCACGATCGCGAGGAAATTTGATGGCGATATCTCCCATGGAGCTTTTCACCTTACGGCCGTAAGAGCCATTGCGATATTTTCGCTTTTCTTTCGGATTTGTCTCATTTGACTCGTTGGAAGCCTCACCCAACTCATCGTCAGAGGTAGTCTCTGAAGCAGAAACTCGCCCACACTTACCTGCACTGATATGGGCATCCATTTCGGCCTCAATAAGCATGGACAACATCTCGCCATACACACTCTTAATGACCTGATCTAGTTCGAACCGGATATTGCGCAAATCAGGCTTTCCATCAACACTATTGAACATTTTCTTCGTAATCAGCTGTTTTACGATGTCCTTGCTGGCAGGCTCTACAATAGAGTCGGCTACAGGTGCTTTAGTGTCGGTCGAGCTGTCAGAAGGGGAATTGAGGATTCTGCCTATAGCCTCAACCTGCTCCCGTGTTAGCTCGTTTTGCTTGCTAGAAATAAGATCTGCAAGCTCAGAAGAAAGAGTTGTCTGTTTGATGTTATGAGCACCCATTTTGATGATCTCCGAAAGTCAGCTTATGGCTGTGTTAAGCTGAGCATGTTAAACCAATGAAAAAAGGGGCTCAAGAAAAACTACACATCAAATTCTACACTGTCAAATGCCTTGAACGATCAAACAGTAGCCATGCAATGCTTGGAACGATCAAGCAGCACCCATACTATATCTTGAACGATTAAACTGTAGCCATGCGATGCTTGAAGCTATTAAGCACTGTATGCTGAATGGCTGTAAGTACTTAAGATATGTACGCGCTCAGATATGCATTAATTTGAGCCGTAAAAAGATTAAGTTCTACTAGTTTTAGAGGCTGTAACTAAAATATCTTCGCCCGTGCGTGTAGAGGCGCGGCATGACACCAAACGTCGTGTCGGGATCACTTCGATCTTGTAGTCTTTGTACAACTCATGCACGAGATCATGATTGGAGTTAGTCAAAAGCACATAGCAGCCTTTATCGTAGAGCTCTTTGACTATTTCGGCTAAGCGTATATGCTCTTCATCGCTAAATACTTCTTGTGTATAGCGCTTGAAGTTGGCATTTTCAGAAATCGGCAAATACGGTGGATCAAGAAATATAAAGTCGCCTTTCTTGGCATATTTAGACAGAACGTTCTGATATGAGTCACACACAATGGTGGCTTTTTGCAAAGCATTTGATGCTACTGCTAGTCTGCCAATATTGCAGTAGTTTGGATTTTTGTAATTACCGTATGAAGTATTAAATTGGCCTTTTTTGTTGACGCGGTACAGACCATTAAAGCAAGTACGATTTAGATAGATCATACGTGCAGCTGCAGCAGCCTCTGGCAACTCTCGCCAGTCTTGAGCACGCACCTCGTAAAACACCTCTTTAGTGTTTTCATACTTACTTAAATGCTCAATCACCTCTTCAAGATGCCAGGCAACTTGCTCATACATATTGATGAGCTCTGGGTTGAGGTCAGCAATAATGGCGTTCTCTGGCTGCATGGCAAAGAACATTGCGCCACCACCGAAAAACGGTTCGATGTAGCGACCATACTTCTTTGGTACTTTAGGAAGTAGCACTGGCAGCATCTGTCTTTTACCACCTGCCCACTTCAAAATAGGATCTGCCTGTAACTCGTAATCAGCATTTTCAATAGCTGCTAGAACACTTTGCAAACTCATATGACACCAACATGACCAAAACTTTGTACGATTGTATCACTGACATTGATACATTGCTAAAGTATGCGAAAACAAAGGCTCTTTTAGCCAAGATATCGAGTTTTTACCCTATATCCCCATGCAAAGAAGATACTGCGCTTTTCATATCCCACCCTGTCATCATTTTTAAATGACGATAGAACGTGACCACTTATCCACCTTTGCTGCATTCGTACTAGCACATGCATACAGTCCCTTTGCTGCAGACATTTCAGGCACAGGCATACTGCCCATTGCTACGGACGCTCAGTCGCGAGCAGGCTCTATTTAGTTGTGGATGTTGAGACGCCGCTGTTGTGGGCATTGGGAGTTTTGACTCTTGGCTGTGCCTACGCAGCAATCATTTTAGTAGTTGTTCATGCTCGAGGCTGTTTTTGCGCTTTTTCTTAGAGCTTCTGTATTGCAGCACAAAGATAGCTATCAATATAGCCACAACAAAGCGCATGATCTTATCTAAAATCCCAGGGATCTTGTCATGACGATACATATCTAACAGCAAGATATCATTCACATCAAAGCCATAGCGATGATGCATACGACTAAGCATGCCTCTCTCACTTGATTCGGTATAGCGAATACGACCTGTAGGAAGGAGTATTTTGCCGTTAACCCACATCTGGAAGGTTAAATAGTCATCAAAATAAACGCCAAGATAAGAGCCGTCTTTGAGCTGCAGCAAATAGTAGGAATTGTATGAGCCAGAAAAGGCTAGCATATTGACTGCTTTTTCTTTCCATGAAACTGGATAGCTAAGTCTACGATACTTCTCAATGTAGATTTTTTTCTTATTCTTTGCAGTTAAGTTGTGCTCACCCTCTTCAGAAGTATCTCTAAGTCGCATCAAGGGGCACAAAATAAGATTATCTCCCTCTGCGGTAACTGCAATGTCTTTGTTTAAGAAAGATAAGACCTGCTCTTTGCTCTCAACCAATACCACATCAGGACTTGGCTTTTGACCAATCTTAGTGCCTTCCCCTACCCATAAGTCATAAAACCAGCCAGTAGGAATACCGCCCATCACCATGAATGTAAGTAATAATCCACAAACTAGGTAAAAAGCGACTTTCCTTAGCCTTAGTAGATACTTCTCAAGCATAGTTCTAAACCTCAATCCAACTGATAGTTACGAAATTAGACCAATCGTTAGCCTTGCTTTGCAAAAAGCATTGGTACATGAACTGTGCGCCTATCGTCCTTTGCACTACGGTCCACCGCCATGAGGGATCATCAATGAGCGAAATGCCTGAGAGCATTAATTTAGACGTAATTTCACCATATTCATGAAACTCACGTTTGAAAACATGAGCATTAATTGAAATTAGTACTCTAAGCTTTCCTCTTCAATAAAGTCAGCTGCGTCACCTTTCTTGTAAGTCATTACCAGATAAGCCTCATGTGCCAGAACTCGAGCCTGTTGCTCAAGAGTTCCACTATTGATAAGTTCGACCAATAACTTAACACGCTCATCTAAAGCAATAGTATCGTCATTGAAGAGAGCCTTGATCTCCTTAATTTGCTTGTCACAAAGTGAAGTTGTGGTGGTCATTTAAATATCTCCTACTTTTCCTGGGGATTGTATTAGATTAGCGCTCAATATTCCTGTACTTACCTAGTTCTTCAAAGTCATCAATAAAGTCACCATCTTGGAAGCCCTTTAATTTTCCTTTAGCTATGTAGCGCCAATTCATTACGAGCGAACCTGATTCATCTTTGATTAAGAGATTAGCTTCAAGAAGGTGTTTAACTGCAGTGCTAACCGCAGGCTTGGATAAGTTTAACTCTTTAGCAACTTCAGTTTGAGTGACTTTAATTTCATTGCCATACTCCATTAAAGATGCGTATTTCAATAAGACTTTTAAATCACGCATCGGAAGATTGTGATCTTCAATTGCTCTAAGCAAACTATCAAAAAAAATCATACCGAATGGAGGTAAGCCTTTAGCTTTTTTTAGGTCAGTCTTTGTTCTAGGCATTCTTTTCCCCGCAAACACAGTAACAAGAGAATACTTTATATTTTAGTATACACAAAAAAGGCATCATAAAACGATGCCCTTATAGTTTTTAGTTGGAATTGTTAATTACATCAAAATAGATTATGACTTTTGGGAAGCCTCGTTTAACTCACGTGCCCTAGCCTCAATCTCTAGCATCGCTAGCTCAGTGTCGTTTTCATACTCGTGTTCTCTAGCGTATGCACGATCTGCCTCCATTACAGCCTTTTGTTCATCTGTTAAGCTGTCAACCGGAATCGGCGTACCTACAGATTCAGGATTTTTCTCTAAACGCTCACGGAATGCATTGGCGAGCATTTTGATATTAACAAAACCTGCAAAATCCTGAACCCATCTTTTCTCCTCTTCATTCCAGAAGCCGAGAAGACTGCGACCAGTCTCTGGATCTACGTACATGTAACCTCCAATGATTAAAAAACCAAAGCATAATCTAAATAACCACCACCAATACTGTATTTACCTTATTGATGGCAGTCATCTTAGAAGATGAAGACTGTACAGTATAATTTTACTATGTATAGCTATTCTTCCCATTGAATTTTTTTTCCAATGGTAAGTATAGACAATATAAATTTGCGGCTAGCCTATGTTAGTTGTGGGGCTTTTTAAGGGGCTAGCCGGGGTTGGTTAGTGGTTGTTTTTAGCTTAGTAGCTGATGGAATCATCCGATGAGTCGATGCAGCAACGGCGATTGTTTTTGACCACAAAGCTTACTTTGGCCATCTTGTCGATTAATGCTTTGACACCATGCTCAATTTTGTACTCCATCTCTTCTTGGTAGAGTGGGATAACTTGGTAGAAGTTAACATCATCACCATTTGGCAAATTCATACACGAAGCATCACCATCAGTATCTTGAGGAGCTACGAGCATGCAGCCGTTTAGCTGAGTACATGGTGCATATGGATCTTCATGATCGATGGTGTGACCATTGCCAAGCCAACACTCGCTAACAATTGGCAGTCTTGCTAATGCCTTTAATAAACGCAGCGGCCAATACCAATTCTCATCATGAATAGAGTCGTTATCAAGCTTCCAATCCTTTGGCAGAGCAATCACCAACTCGGCACGCTCAAGCTTATATTCAGCAAAATCTTCAGGTACATCCATCTTGTGAGCACCCATGCCCATCGTGACTAAGGTGTAGTAATCGCGCTCTTCAGTTGGCTTGATTAAACAGATATCCACATGGATATCAGGTGACACGATCTCATGGAGCACATTGTCAATAGGACCAAAGTACTTTTCAATGTGAGCTTCAACAGCCTTCATCTCATCTTCTGAATAGATCTCTGGAGCGCCGCCATCCTTACACCAAAGTATATTCTCTTCTTCTGACCCATCAGTATCAACTATGACTCTAAATAAGCCTGAACCATCTTCAAATCCATAGACTAAAGTAATGGTGTAATCAAGGCCAATCATCACAGCCTTAAGCATACCCTTCTTGCCATTAGAGCAATCTCTATATAGCCATTTGCCTGAGTCAATGCTGCTCTTAAGCTCTTTAAGCCAATCGGCCTTGAGCTTAGACATGCCAGCCTCATTCATCTGGAAGATGAGATCTACAGATTTATCCCCAACCGTCACAGGGAATTTGGTGAACGGTGAGTTAGCAACATACTCATCACTCTTAGGTCCAAAGATCTCAAAGAAACGCTCTAAACCTTGTGGATCTAACCTGACACAAGAAAGAGAGCGCAGCTTTGCATCAGCCCCTTCATCTAGGCCATCGAGCAATTTATAATCGTCTTCAGCATTAATCCAGTGATAGAGCATCTGCTCAAGAGTAGCGCCAGACTCAATTTCACGTTTTAAGGTAATAAACTCGTGATCGCCTGGAACCAGCTCAAGACCATGTGCTACAGCCTCAAGTGCACCTTCCTTATTGCCAAAGTGACTACGCAGCTTACCAACTTGCAGCCAGACCCATGGATAATCGCTCTCTTGCTCAGCACCCTTTTCAGCATAAGCAAGGGCATCCTCTAAACGACCGCAGTACATGAGTGCACAAGAATAGCGGTAGTACCATGTGCCACAACCAGAGGCATTTCTCTCAGAGTGCTTCATCCACTCCACGCCTTGATAATAGTAACGGTACTCGTCTATGTTGATGCACGCAAAGCCATACCACAGAGCAAGCTGCAGATCTTGTTGTGCTTGGCGCTTAGTAAATTTCTTCTCTTCTACGCCCTTCTCAACAAAGTCCTCTAAATAGCTAAGCATCTTGCCATAATAGCCACTTGAATCATCGACATATGACTCTAAAGTAGCAATATCCGCAACGGATAAGAGTGAATTAGTCTCAGCATTTACAGCAGCCTCACTGAGTTCCTCCCAGAGCCCAATACTCTCTACATCGCGACGGAAAGTATGGAAAGTAGCCCATGGCAGCTCACTTTGACTAAAGAACTCTGACGCAGCATCTAAAACCTCAGGAAGGTCCCATGCGATGAAGTCGATATAGCCATTTGAAATACCTGTAGCTCCACCGATAAAGGTCACGGCATCTAAAGAAGCATTCTCTTCTATATAAGACTGCAGCTCATGGCGGAATTGCAAGATCTCATCAGCACGATTCTCACCTTCAAAGCCATCAATTGGGAATGCAATGAATCCAGGGACAATACCATCTTGTTGGTATTCATCCATACAATCGCTTTCATCATCGTTGTATTCATCAATTAGATCAGGCAAAAGAGTCGATCCGATAAAGACATCTGAGCGTAACACTCCATCAGCTTCTTGTTCAGGCTCGATCTGATAAGCACAGTATCGATTTTCAAGACACTCAGCAGCATCTGTCCATACTTTCAAGCCAAGATCGTCCATGATTTTTGGAAGATCAGAGAGCTTTTGATAATCATCTAATGGCTCGTTAAGAACATTCAAGCCAGAGACATAAGCAATTGCATTTATCTCGCCTATAGTTTGGTGAATAAGCACGGACAACGCCCACCACACCTTAGCCTCATCGGAATCAAAAATCTCTTTAAGCTTTGGGCAGTAGAGGTCTAACAAAAGCTGCTTGCTGTCAGCTTGATTTACCTTAATGTGCACATCGTCTGCTGTAATAGAGATATCGCCTGAAACCATTTGACAATTAGGACTAGGATTACGGCCTACCACAATCGACCAATGCTCAAGCACAGACTTTGGTGCATGCTTTGCAAAATAGACAAGCGGGAAGAGTGAGGTTAAGCTACCATCAGCGCTTAGGCACAGCTCATACTTATCATTTCTCTTGCCAAGCTCAAAAGATGCTTCGCTAATAGCAATCTTTAAGGCTTTTGAACACATCTGTACAAACTCTACAGCGCGTTCACGCTGATCTTGGCTATCCATGATCTCTCTAAGATCAGCCTCTACCTTAATAAAGGCATCCCAAGCTTGCTTAGTTCTTTTTCTGAAGTCGGCTTTAAACCTTGGCAGCGCGAGAATCTTACGACACTCCTCAATATTTGCTAGAGTATCTTCATCACCAGGTAAAGCCTCAAGCGCACGCTCGTAGTAGTTCAGAGCGCGACCTTCTTGATCAAGGTTGTAATAAGCTGTGGCAATACGATAATTCCAAAAGTGATCATCGCCAAGTTCATCCTCCAATGGCTCGAGAAGCTCAAGAGCTATGCGACAAGGCTCCAAATGATCTGAATCACCAATCGATAAATAAGCCTTTGCAAGCTCGCTTATCACCTCAGCAGAACGCTCGTTTTCATCAACGCTGTCAACAAGTTCAATGAGCTTTTTGTGCTCACCTTGTGCATTGAGTTTTTTGCACTGCTCTAATAAGTCCATGGCTGCGATCCTCTGAAGTGCTTTAAATTCTCTAGTCCTGATAGGCATTAGCCTGTTATTCTTGGCCATACCTGATAGTCAACGACGGCTTGTGCGCAATTTAGAGTATAAAAGGATCGCAAAACTCATAAGCAATGCCTTCATAATTGTGTGATAGACATTCAAACAATTTGCAAAGTAGCAATGCTTTTATAAAGCATGCACCATTGATGCATCTTTGCTTTGGACTTTCACAACTAATGTATAAATACGCAAGGTTGTGAACAAGGAGCTGCGGCTCATTTTTGTTTGGACAAAAAAATACCCTACCACCACAAGAGGCAGTAAGGTATTTTTGAAATCATACGCAACGCTTGCGCACTATTGCATGCTGCAGCTAGATGCGTAGCTGCAGACATTAGTTCTGGTGCGTATTAATTAGATGTCTAAAGGTTTGGCGTTTAGATTATTCCCACTCAATAGTTGCTGGTGGCTTGCCAGAAACGTCGTAGCAGACGCGGGAAATGCCGTTAACCTCGTTGATAATACGGTTGGAGATGCGGCCTAAGAGATCGTATGGCAGCTCTGCCCACTTAGCAGTCATGAAATCAATAGTCTTAACGGCACGCAGACATACTACGTAGTCATAACGGCGACCATCACCCATAACGCCAACAGAACGTACTGGTAAGAACACAGTGAAAGCCTGGCTTACTTGATCGTACCAACCGCTCTCATTGAGCTCTTCCATAAAGATAGCATCAGCCTTACGTAAGAGATCAAGATACTCTTTCTTAACCTCGCCAAGTACACGTACGCCAAGACCTGGGCCTGGGAATGGATGGCGCTGTACCATCTTAACTGGCAGACCAAGCTCAACACCGATGCGACGAACTTCATCTTTAAAGAGCTCACGCAGAGGCTCAACTAACTTGAACTTGAGATCATCAGGCAGACCACCAACATTGTGGTGAGACTTAATTACGTGTGCCTTGCCGCTCTTAGTCTTAGCTGACTCTACTACGTCAGGGTAGATGGTACCTTGAGCTAAGAAGTCAACGCCATCAAGCTTACGAGCCTCATCAGCAAATACGTCGATGAAGGTATGGCCAATAGCCTTACGCTTAGCCTCAGGATCGCTAATACCTGATAGAGCATTTAAGAAGCGATCAGATGCATCAGCATAGACAATGTTCAGACCTAAGCCTGAGAACATTTCCTTAACTTGCTGACCTTCATTTAAGCGCAGCAGACCATTGTCTACGAATACGCAAACTAATTGATCGCCAATGGCCTTGTGCAGCAGTAGAGCAGTAACAGATGAGTCAACACCGCCTGAGAGACCTAAGAGTACCTTAGATGAACCAACCTGCTCACGAATACGTGCAACTGCATCATCGATAATGGCGCTTGGAGACCACAGGCCATTTAACTTACATACATCGATTACAAAACGACGTAAGAACTCACCGCCTTGCTTAGAGTGAGTTACCTCTGGGTGGAACTGTACACCAAAGAACTGACGAGCTGGATTATATACAGCAGCAAAAGGGCAAGTGTCGGTAGAACCAACAGTGATAAAGCCCTCAGGAACTGCAGTAACCTTATCGCCGTGGCTCATCCACACATCTAACTTGCTCTCACCTTCGTGATCGGTTAAACCGTCAAACAGTGGGCAGGAGCCAACTACTGACATAGCAGCATAGCCGTACTCACGCTTGTCAGAACCCTCAACCTTACCGCCAAGCTGAACTGACATGGTCTGCAGACCGTAGCAAATACCTAATACAGGTACGCCAGCTTCAAAGACCCACTCAGGAGCACGTGGAGAGCCTTCCTCAGTAGTAGACTCAGGGCTACCTGATAAGATAATGCCTTGAGGTGCAAACTCTTTCATGAGCTGAACGTCGGCATCAAAAGGATAGATCTCGCAGTAAACGCCGATCTCTCTAACACGACGAGCGATCAACTGCGTAACTTGTGATCCAAAATCAAGGATCAGGATCTTTTCTGAATGAATATTGGCCATGAAACGACTACCTGAACAAAAACACGAGTGAGAGGCTAAGAGCCAATCAAGTAAGCTAGAGCAATCACCAACAACAATTAGTTATCTAAACAAACTTAAATTTCAGTGCTCATTGAGCAACTAAGAATGAGCTATACACATAACAGTGCTTATACATGAAAGTGAGAGGCACATTAGGATAGTGCATGGCACTTTCAGCTCATTTAAGTTTCATCAAATCTTGTCGAATTGCTGATTGCAAAAATCTTTAAATCGACGCTGCAACTTATGCTGCTACAAAAACGTCAAAGCCCCGCAAGTTAACTTGTGGGGCCTTAGATGCTATTAACAGGTTGGATAAAAGGGGATCAACCTGCAGGGAGCGACCCTCTTAGTGGCTCTGATAGTTTGGAGCTTCCTTGGTGATGGTTACATCGTGAACGTGTGACTCACGAATACCTGCACCAGTGATACGAACAAACTGAGCCTTAGTACGTAACTCATCGATAGTGCCGCAACCAGTCAGACCCATGGCTGAACGTAAGCCACCCATCTGCTGGTGAATGATGCCACGTAAAGCACCCTTATATGCAACACGACCCTCAATACCCTCTGGAACGAGCTTATCAGCAGCGTTATCAGTCTGGAAGTAACGGTCAGCAGAACCCTTGGACATAGCGGCTAATGAGCCCATGCCACGGTAGGACTTGAAGGAACGACCCTGGTAGATTTCAATCTCACCTGGAGCCTCTTCGGTACCAGCGAACATAGAACCAACCATGACGCAGTTTGCACCAGCTGCTAAAGCCTTAGCAATATCGCCAGAGTAACGGATACCACCGTCAGCAATAACCTTAATATCAGAACCCTTCATGGCCTCAACTGCATTAGAAATAGCAGTCATCTGAGGAACACCACAGCCAGTAACCATACGAGTGGTACAAATAGAGCCAGGGCCAATACCTACCTTAACAGCGCTAACACCAGCCTCAGCTAAAGCAATAGCACCTTCTGCAGTAGCAACGTTACCGCCAATGATTGGTAACTCAGGGTAGGTCTTACGTAAGTAAGCAATACGATCTAAAACGCCCTGTGAGTGACCGTGGGATGAGTCTACTAAGAGCACGTCAACACCGGCCTCAACTAAGGCACGAGCACGATCTTCATTGCCAGCGCCAGCACCGATAGCTGCACCAACACGCAGACGACCTAAAGCATCCTTACAAGCGTTTGGCTTGTTAGCAGCCTTATTGAAGTCCTTAACGGTGATCATGCCCTTTAAGCGGAAAGCATCGTCAACGACTAATACTTTCTCGATACGATTCTTCTGCATGAGCTCGATAACAACTTCACGAGAAGTGTTCTCACGCACGGTAACTAAACGCTCCTTTGGAGTCATGATGTCCTTAACCTTCATGGTTAAGTCATTTAAGAAGCGTACGTCACGACCAGTGATGATGCCAAGTAAGTTCTCTGACTCATCTACTACAGGGAAACCTGCAAAGCCGTGCTTAGCAGTTAAGTGGCGCACATCAGCTAAAGTAGCTTCAGGATTAACAGTAACTGGCTTGGTTACCATACCGCTTTCAAAGCGCTTTACCTTGAGCACTTCTTCAGCCTGACGCTCGATAGGCATATTCTTATGAATGAAGCCAACACCACCTTCCTGAGCAAGAGCAATGGCAAGACCAGACTCAGTTACAGTATCCATTGCTGAAGAGATCATTGGGATATTGATCTTGATATTTGCAGTCAGGTAAGTAGTCAAATCTGCAGTATTAGGTAGCACTGTAGAATGTGCAGGAACCAACAACAAATCATCAAAGGTGAGAGCTTCCTCAACGATGCGCAGCATAATGCCTCCTTAACTAAAATTTGGCAGATTATATCAAAAAGCCTTTGATGATGATGAAGTTTGTTAGTAAAAATTTTCCATCTTTGCAAGCACCTGCCTCACACTTTTGCCTATAAAGTTGTTATTGCTAGCACACATCTGACTTTGTCACAAAATAAGAAAAATGCCCCAAATTAGCACAAACGCCGCATGTACATTCATTTATCATGTATTTGTACGCAAATAAGAAAAGCGTTTCTTAATGACACCCCAAAATTGTATCTTCACACCTTTAATATAAGATCGCACAATCTAAGATCGTAGCCATCTCTTAGCTTTATGATCCACCCACCGCTTTTGATGCATTTTATGTGTTTTTCCTAAGTTCCATACCCTATACTATGAGAGTTCATGGAATCAAAGCATTATTACGGGCTTTAAGTATGCGACTTAATCAAAACAGAGAGCCAGAAAATGGCGATTTCATTAAGTATGTAGAAGAGCTTATCGCTAGTTCTCCTACAGCTATGCAGCTTAAGCAAAGACTAAAGAGCGGCGATCTTAGTGAAGTCTTTTCTACATCTGAGATCTCAATTAACAAGATTCGTATCGATCAGAAAAACAAGCTCAAGGCTTTGCGCCACGAAAATGAGACTGAAGCTCGCAAGATCAAAGAAGAAGCCCACTCCTTACAAGATTTTTCAAGGAGTTCCCATGCTCAAGATCGTCTCATGTCTAATCAGATCTTAAATGAGCGCAAGCATTCAGCTACAAGAATCAAACAAGAAGCTAAAGATCTTCAGAGTTTTGCTTATCGTAAATCTAACAATGGTAGCAAGCAAAGATCGCAAAGCCGTGGAGAAAACTACAACTACTCAAATTCTCGTGCAAACGGCACTGCCACTAATCAAAAACAATCTCAAAGCGGCACAAGTTCTAATAAGAAAGCTAATAAGGCCGTACCATTCATCATTTTTGGCTTATTCATGTTCTTTATTGCGGTCTTTTCAGAGTTAGAACCACTAGAAATCATGTTGATGTTCTTGTTTCTTATGGTAGGCCCATTCGTTAGCATGATAGTCAATCGCGCGAAAAACAAAAAATGAGGTTAGCAACATTCTTACATAAGAGTGGAACTGGAGTTATTTATGACTGAATACCTATATGCGATCTGGTTTGCTGTAGCTTTAGGCTGCCTGATTATTGAAATCAACATTATGACTATCTACCTCATCGCTCTTGCCATTGGTGCTGCAGCTGGTGGTGTAGTAAGTCTCATGGGTAGCGACTTTGCCACTCAATCAAGCATCGCTGGCATCGTAACCATACTTGCATCAATTGGCTGCTTCTACTTAAGAAGATCACTGCGCTCAAAAAACGATCGTCAAAATAATCAGCTTGATATGGGACAACGTGTGGTTGTTAAAGCCGATGCAATTGCTCAAGATGGAAGTGCCAAGGTAAAATATCGTGGCGCTGATTGGACTGCATACGCTGTTGATGCAATTGCAAAACCTGGAATTTACACCATCGAAAAGCTCGATGGTTCACGCATTGTGCTAGGTAAATATCTTGGAGCGGAAGTAGCAAACAATACCGAGCAAAAATGCACAGTAGAGTCTTAGTCGCATAGCCGCAAGACTCATACAGATTTTGTCATTGTCACTAAGCACACACACGAGCTTAGTATGAACAACAAAACTTAACATCTATATGCTTAGCTAATCATCAAGGCATATACAAGTGAGGAAATTTGGATGTATTTAGATGAATTAATTTCACCGGGACTGATCCTAGCAATCTTCTTCGTGATCTTAGCTGTGGTCTTTGCCTATCGTGGTATTAAAGTAGTACCTCAGCAAAGTGCATGGGTAGTTGAGCGCTTAGGTAAGTTCAATCGTGTATTAAACCCAGGTCTGAACTTCATCATTCCTTTTGTAGATAATGTAGCCTATCGCCATTCTTTAAAAGAAATTCCGCTCGATACTCCTGCTCAGGTATGTATTACTCGCGATAACACTCAGTTAAGCGTTGACGGCGTTCTCTTCTTCCAAGTAACTGATCCTATGCGTGCTAGCTATGGTACTTCTAACTACATCATTGCTATTACTCAGCTAGCTCAGACCACCTTACGTTCCGTGATCGGTCGTATGGAAATGGATAAGACCTTTGAAGAGCGTGATCTTATCAATGCTGAGGTGGTATCAGCCATTGACGATGCGGCTTTAAACTGGGGTGTTAAGGTTCTGCGTTACGAGATTAAGGACTTAAATCCACCTGCAGTTATTTTACAGGCCATGCAAAAGCAGATTACCGCAGAGCGTGAGAAGCGTGCTCTGATCGCTGAGTCAGAAGGTCGTAAGCAAGAGCAAATCAACTTAGCTACCGGTGAAAAGCTCGCTGCTATTGCTAAGTCTGAAGGTGAAAAGCAAGCTGAGATCAATATGGCTGAAGGTCAGGCTGCAGCAACCATCGCGATCGCAACTGCAACTGCTGAGGCTTTACGTAAGGTTGCTGAAGCAACTCAGGCACAAGGTGGTATGACTGCTGTTAACCTGCAGGTTGCTGAGAAGTATGTCGCTGCATTTAATGAGCTTGCAAAGACTAACAACACTCTCATCGTTCCAGCAAACATGGGCGACATGAGTAGCTTAATTAGCTCAGCCATGAAGATTGTTAACGCTAACAAGCCTAACTAATCAAAACCAAATTACCCCCACTAGCGCGGCAGCAAACTTACAATCCATTACTAATAAATAAAGGATCGTAGCTTTATTAGCTTGCTGCCACGCTAGAGACAAACGCCAGATGCCGACTACTATGTTGGCCTCTGGCGTTTTTGTTTGCAGACAACTAACAAATGCCAGCCAAATCCCCAAACAGACACCTGAACGAATAGCTCTGCCAAAGCAATATAGGCGCAAAAAATCTAACTGCCAATGCATTGAGATAACTACCCAAATTATAAAGTGCCAAATGCATCTCTACTTAAACGCATCCGTGCTTCAGTGCTAAGCGCTTAAGTGCTAACTTCGTAATCGCTGTTAATTTTTACTTCGTTCGATAACATCCAAGCAGAGTGCATACTTGCTACCATCAAATGTGCCCGAGCAGATGGTACTCATGGAATGCTGCTGAAAATGCTGCAAAAGAAGATCAAGCAATTGCTTGCGTAGATGAGAGAAATTTGCCTAGGCGGTCAGCTTGAGCTTTAGGTTGGGATTTAGGTTGGGCTTGGACTTGGAGGAGCTTGCGGCTATTGGTGTTGAAAAATATGGCTATGGGCGGCTTGTGTATGCCATTTCATAGATACAACATGAGGGGATAAAAAAAGAACCTTTCGGTTCTATGGGAATGGTGGATGCTATAGGACTCGAACCTATGACCCTCTGCTTGTAAGGCAGATGC
>Garnier_p2__coassemble_1075_pt1 | contig 37250 bp, 17 predicted proteins | sample Garnier_p2__metabat2_high_PE_037 | metagenome-assembled genome bin Garnier_p2 | reverse complement strand
AAAACTGCAGCAAATAAATAAAACACTATTGACTACAGTTGCTCTTTCACATAGGCTCCAAGATAGCTGTTGGGGTAATGCCCTTCTTATCTTTGAGGTATAGACATACCTTTTGTGCAAAATCGAGGGGAGTTTGATAGTCGCCAAACTCTCTTCTATCGCTCATAGTTGTTAACCCCATCAACACTATTGTTTAGCAAAATAGCTCTCATCGAAACGCAATTGCTACTCCATTGTAAATCATGGGGGCTATGTGGACAGCCATGCGGTGCGACATATTTTTAGTAATTAGTTTTGACAGTCATCTAAAAAACACATTCTGTCAGTTGTGATGGCGCAATAGTGGCGCTAATGTTTGTGTTAGCTTAGCTAAATGAAGATTGCTTCTTAAGCCTTGAGCGCACAGGGTTTGCCACGATACGGCTGGCGTCAGGCGCTTTTAGGCACATAGGTTTCTCAGGCTACAGCTGGTGTTTCTAGCCGACATAGATTGGTATGATTCGGCAGACGCTGTAGCGTGCATAGATTAAGCAAGATACTGCAGCTGCATTTGGCTTGCTCAGTAGATACGATTTGGGGGTTACATGGATATTTTAGAGCAATGCCAAAAGTGGCATGAAGAAGAAAAGTTCGACAAGATCATTAAGGCGCTTGATGCCATAGATCCTAGCGAGCGTACCCCTGAAATGGATAGTGAGCTATCAAGAGCGTTAAATAATCTCGGCGTACGTACCAAGAACGGCAGCTACATGCTAAAGATAGCAATTTCGCTGTTAAAGAAGCACGAAGAGCTCATGGGGGAGAGCTATCTTTGGAACTATCGTATGGGCTATGCCCATTACTTTCTTGATAAGAAGGGGCCCGCACTTAAGTATTTTATGAAGGCCAGTGAGATTGAGCCTGAGGATGAAGATTGCGATGCATTCATTTCTAATTGCATCAAGCGCTTAACCTTACCAATCTATGAGCGCAACTTTAGAACCCGTGTCCTCATGGCATGGTTAACCTTTGCTGATCAAGAAAAAGAAATCCGCAGTCTATTGGGTAAGAAAAACAAGGAGCTTAAGCAACAAGAAGCGCGTGATAGGGCCTTTAAGATTTTTAGTGACGGTATTCATTATTTTGGGTTCTCTGTCGGCTTTAATGGCAGTAAGTATGAGCTTATATTTAGCCCTTTAGGCAATTCCATCACCTTGCTAGAGCTTAGCTTTTTAAAACAACATGCTCCAGAGGCTGTCTTGAAGCATTGGGACATTGTTATTGGTAGAGCAGCTACTAATGATAATTATCATATGGTGGGTGATGTTGAACTTAGTAATGATGAGCTGCAGCTATGGCTATCTGATGACAATGGCAAGCTTAAGATCTCAGCTTATTGCCCAAAACTTAAGGGAGTAATGGCCAATAGTTTAAAAGCTGCCTCAAAGGTAGTTGAAGCTATCATATACACAGCCATAGGCGAGATTGCTTATATGCGCTATGTCCGCGAGCTTGAGCTTTTAGATGAGCCCAAGGCAGATAAGCATATTCTTCTTTGCGACCTTCAAAATGAGCTCAGCTCAATGGGCTGTGATCTAAACATTGACGCTCAGCAGTTCCTTGAGACCAATTTTGACAGATACACAAGCAAGGTCGATGAACAGCCATCTAAGATATGGCGCGATGATATTGTGGCAGGCTCAACTTGTGTACCAGAGCTTATTGAAGGCTATTTTAACGATGATGAGAGTGCTATAGACAAGCTGCATGATGACGGTGTTGCTGCTGGATTTATTGCCTACTCATTAGACAGCTTTGATGGGGATGATCGTACTGATCAGATCTTTGCCTTCCGCGAAGCCTTTGAGGAGTATTTGACTCAAGATGGACTAGAGGATGTGGTCAAAGTTGTTGGTGGTGCTACAGGCGTAGACTTTGGGTATGTCGATGTGCTGGTCTGGGATCTTGTGCCCTTTTTAGATGCTGCCAAAGATTTCTTTGATGATAGCAAGATCGAGCATGCCGTTTTCCATACATTCCGCAAGAATGTAGGCACAGTGACCCTCAAGAAGGCTGAGGCGGATGCTCAAGATCAAGAGCAAGTTAATCCTCAGTCTAATGATGATGGCATTTGCTACGCACAAGATCATCAAGAGGCAGATGATGCAGATAATTTAGCCGCTCAAGAACAAGATGAAGTCACGGACGCACTAGGCTCTTATGATGATGCTGAAACTGACTCTCTTGATATGACTGAGCAAGCAAATGAGCCTAGTCAAGAGCTTATCTACGACCCTCAACATCCTCAAGCATTCTATGTGCAAATTGACGAGTTCAATGATGACGATGAGTACTTAAAGAGCATTGCAGCTCTTGAGAGTGTCGATCGCAAGTATTGGGACTTTAACCATGCTTATCTTTTAGTTAGAGCTTTGCAAAACTACGCCATTATTGGTGATCAATTGGATAAGACGTCAAGCTACAAGGGCGATCAAGCTTTGCTTCGCTCCCTTAAATTGCTAAAGGAATTTCAAGCTCAGGGTAAAAATGAGGCACGCTGGCATATGCGTATGGCCTATGGCTATCAGTACTTATATGGTCAAGAAGAACAAGCCATTGCATATGCCAAAACATGGGCTGATCTAGACCCTGAGGATGAGGATGCTAAAAGGGTAATTAATGAGTGCCAAGAAGAGATCGAAAAACGCGCAGCACCACTCATTGATATTATGGATGAGTGTTGTGATCCGGATGACTCTGAGGACGGTGAGGCATCTTCAGTCAATCGCAATGGCCAATTTGTCTGCTCAATCTTGCTTGATAATCTTGGCTTTGACAAAGATGCATTGCTTGAGACTTTGAAGACTCAATGGGGTATCGTCGATGAGGTCGACGATAGCGTTGAAGCTGATGCAGATGATGACGCTGCAGAAGATAGCGCTGCAGAAGATTGCGATGGAGATGATGGCGCTGACTCTGAGGCACAGGCACTTAAGGATGATATAAAATCTGAGGCTTTAGTTATTCGACAAGGCAAGATGTTTGTAGCCATTTCATACATGCCATGCAAGGTTCCTCAAAAAGACATTATGTATGCGGCAGAAAACAATTACATGTGGCCTGATGCGCATAAAGCCGCTAAACAGCATAAGGCCCATATCTTAATTGCCGTGGTTGGCCAGGAAAGTGAGCTTATGGATCGAGCCATGGTCTTTGCCAAGGTTGCAGCTGCATGCTGTGCACTAAAATCAGTAAGTGCGGTTTTCTTCAACAATGTCATCATTCAAAAAGAGTTCTATGCTGATATGGCAAACCTCATGAAAGATGATATTTTGCCGCTGAACAATTGGATTTGGTTTGGTCTGTACAAGAGTAAGAATGGCTTGTGCGCCTACACATATGGCCTTGATTTATTTGGCAAAGAGGAAATCGAGGTTATAGACGCTGCTTGTGAGCCGGCTCAATTGCGCGATTTTATCTATGATCTTGCAAACTATGTCATCGCCTATGATGTTACCTTGCAAGATGGTGAAACCATCGGCTTTAGTGCCACGGACAAGCACGCTATTACACGCTCAGATGGTGTAGCTCTCCTAGGTCAGCAAACACTCAAGGTCGAGTTTTTCAAAAACGCTAAGAGCGAGGAAGAACAAGACGAAATTGCTTTGAGCGACGAGTAAAGAAAACACGGTTAGAGCTCTGTGAGCGATGAGTAATAAACCATGCTCTGAGCACTTTGAGCGATGGGAAATAAGTCCGGCTAAGAGTACTTTTAACGACGGGCAATAGTCCATGCTTAGAGCGCATTAAGCTATGAGTAGCAAGGCGTGGTAGGGTTTTCTCGTCCTAATCAATGTTATTATCAACATTGAGTCGCAAGACGATCATCTAATCTAACTAACTTAGCAAGAAAGTCGGCACTTCTGCCCCCCCCTTCTAAAAGGACCAGGTCAATGTGTCAGTTTCTTATGAGGTGACAATGGATATCTTACAGAAGTGCCAAAAGTGGAACCAAGAAGGACATTTTGACAAGGTTATTAAGTCTCTTGATGGTATCGTGCCAAATGAGCGCACACCTGAAATGGATTTACAGCTTGCTCTTGCCTTAACTAATCAAGGCGTAAGAGTTAAGAATGGTAGCCACATGATAGAGAGGGTTATTGAGCTTTTAGAACCACACGAGGAACTCTTGGGTAAGTCATTCATGTGGAACTTCCTTATGGGCAATGCATATTTCTTACTTAATGATGAGGGACGTGCGCTTAAGTACTTAGAGTGTGCTAGTGAGGCAGAACCTGATGATTTCAGTAGCAAGGTCAATATTGCACTATGTATCAAGCGCTTAACCATGCCTGTTTATAAGCGCAGCTATAGAGTACGCGTCATGATGGCGTGGCTGTCTTTTGTTGATCAAGAAAAGGAAATACTCAGACTTGTCCAAAATCTTGATCAAGAAGGTTATGGTGACCGTGTCTTGCAGAAGCTCTTAGCTATCTTCGGTCCTGTTCTTCCTAATACACGCATTGCTGTCACTCCAATATTCTTCATGTATGAGATTATGTTTACCCCTGATGGCAGCGATGTAGCCTTGCATGCGCTTAACTATTTAAAGCAACATGCACCAAAGCGCCTAAAAAATGGAGTATATTGGAGATTTGTCATTGGAAGACCGGTCAAAAGGGATATCTCTTTAAAGCTAGATGGTGATGAGTTCAAGGGTAGCGATGTAAAACTATGGCTTACCAAAAATAATGGTTTGTTTGATGTTTGTGCTTACTGCCCAAAACTATTACCGACTAAGGGTATTAGCTATCAGTATGCATCGAGGGTGCTTGAATATCTTATGGATATCGCGATTGGCGAGATAGCTAATATGCGCTATATCTTTAATTTTGATATTTTAGAAAAGCCTAAGTCAGGTAAGTTCATTTATCTTAGCGATCTAAAAGAGAAACTAATCTCAGAGGGCTGTGATCTAGATATCGACGCCGAGCAATATCTTGAGTCAAACTATACAGAATATGGTGGTCAGCCAGATAAGAATCGGCATAAGATTTGGCGAGAGGATATTTATTCTGGTTCACTAAGTGCACTAGAGCTTCTTGAGTGCTATGTGACTGGCAATGATCGAATTATGGATAAACTGCATGAAAACGGTATTTGTGCAGGATTTATCGCTTATTCTTTATCCAGCTTTAAAGGCTCAGATCGGGTTAATAAGATTATCGCTTTTCGCGAGAAGTTTGAGGATTATTTGACCAAGGATGGGCTTGGCGATGTGGCCAAAGTTGTAGGCTCTGCATTAGGCATAGGATATGGTTATGTGGATGTAATGGTATGGGATCTTCGTCCATTTTTAGATGCGGCACATGACTTTTTCAATGAAAGCGACATCGAGCATGTTGTTTTCCATTCATTCCGTCGCAATGTAGGCACCGTTACCCTTAAACAAGCTCACGATGACGGTCAAACACATGACTTTGGCATCAATTACGTTAGAAGCCCTCAAGTACAAAATGCTGCAGATAAGCACGCTAAGAGTAAACAACACGAGCATAACACTAAGCTTATTGCCTATGATCCAACACAAGCTCAAGCATTCTATGCGCAAATTGAAGAACTCAACGACAATGATGAGAATCTAAAGTGTATTGAGGTTCTTGAGAACGTAGATCGTAAGTACTGGGACTACAACCATGCTTATCTTCTAGCCAGAGCTTTGCAAAACTATGCCATTAAGGGTGATAGATTACATATAACCCCAAGATACAAAGCAGATGAAGCTTTGCTGCGCTCCATTGAGCTATTAAAAAATTTCAAGACAAAGGGCAAAATTGATTATCGCAAGTTCAAGTATTTGGCTTTGGGCTATAAGTTCTTATATGACCAAGAAGAAAGAGCTATTACTTATGCCAAAAAATGGGCGTCGCATGCCCCTGATGACGAGTACGCTTTAAAGTTAATTGATGAGTGCAAAGAAGCGATCGACAAACGCTCAACCCCGCTTATTGAGTGCATAAATGATGTGGTAGACACTGCATTCATTGAGGACAGTGACGATGTGGAATTCTTCTCTCAGAGCACAGCGAATCTTTCAAGCGTTATCTTGCTTGATAAGTTTGGCTTTGACAAGGAAGCATTGATCGATAACTTAAAGAGTCAGTGGGGCATTGTCGATGAAAGAGGAGAGGGCAAGCAGAACATTCCTGTGACGACAAATGGCAACTCAAATGCCGAAGTTGTAATCATGAGGCAGGAAAATAAGGATGTAGTATTCTCATACATACCACTAAAGATATCTCAAGATCTTAAGATGGCCGCACGTAATAATTATAAGTGGCCACAAGCTCTATCTGCAGCTAAAAAACATAAGGCATTTATCCTGGTTTCGATCACTGGTGATAAAAGCGAGCTTATGGATCTTGCTATGATATTGGCCAAGGTTACAGCTGCATGCTGCTCACTAAAATCTGCTTCTGCCGTTTACATGAACGATGTACTTGTGCAAAAAGATTTCTATAGCAACGCAGCTTCTCTCATCAAAGAGAATAAATTGCCGCTTGATTGTTGGATTTGGTTTGGTATTCGCAAAACTAAAAAAGGCTATAGTGCATACACATCTGGACTTGAGGCTTTTGGTAAAGATGAACTAGAGGTGCTCGACGCTGATTGTGAGCCTGAGCAATTGCGTAAATTCGTCTATGATTTTGCTGATAGTATACTTTCTCAAGATCTGACCCTCGCTGATGGCTCATCTATTAGCATTAATGGTGGTAAGGTACACAACATTGAACGTTCTAAAGGCGTAGCGCTCCCTGGCAGACAAACACTCAAGATCGAGTATTAAGAAAACTAAAAGCTTGCAAAGAGCAAGACCAAAGCGCTTTGACAGGCGAGTAATAAGCCTTCCTCATAGCGCTTTGACAGGCGAGTAATAAGCCTTGCTCATAGTGCTTTCAGCGATGGGCAATAGTCCATGCTTAGAGCGCATTAAGCTATGAGTAGCAAGGCGTGATAGGGTTTTCTCGTCCTAATCAATGTTATTATCAATATTGAGTCGCAAGACGATCATCTAATCTAACTAACTTAGCAAGAAAGACGGCACTTCTGCCCCCGTCAAAAAGGACCAGGTCAATGTGTCAGTTTCTTATGAGGTGACAATGGATATCTTACAGAAGTGCCAAAAGTGGATCCAAGAAGAACATTTTAACAAGGTCATTAAAGCTCTTGATGGTATCGAGCCTAATGAGCGCACACCTGAAATGGATTTACAGCTCGCTCTAGCCTTAACTAATCAAGGCGCAAGAGTTAAGAATGGCGGCCACATGATACAGAGGGCTATTGAGCTTTTAGAGTCACACGAGCAGCTCTTGGGTAAGTCATTTATGTGGAACTTCATTATGGGCAACGCATATTTCTTACTTAATGATGAGGGACGTGCGCTTAAGTACTTTGAGTGTGCTAGTGAGGAAGATCCTGATGAATTCAGTAGTAAGTCAAATATTGCACTATGTATCAAGCGCTTAACCATGCCTGTTTATGAGCGCAGCTATAGAGCACGCGTCCTCATGGCGTGCCTATCATTTGCTGATCAAGAAAGAGAAATACGCAGGCTTTTGGATAATCTGGACAAAGAAGGTTATGCTGACCGTGTCTTGCAGAAGCTTTCAGATATCTTCCTGCCTGTCCTGCCTACTAAACGCATAGCCGCTATCCCTCACATATTGCATTACGAGCTTGTTTTTAGCCCTGATGGTGGCGATTATGCCCTGCATCAGTTGTTATTCTTAAAGCAACAGTTCAAGAAAATTATCAAAAGGCACTGGAACATAACTCTTGGAACAAAAGCTAGCAGGGATATCTCTTATAAGAGAGATGGTATTGAACTCATTGGCGGCGATGTAAAACTGTGGGTAACTAAAGAAGATGACACGCTGTTCAATGTTTCAGCTTATTGCCCAAAACTATTGCAGACTCGCTCAGAAAATTATGCGCTTGCATCATGGTATCTTGACAATTTTATAGACATCGCGATTGGCGAGATTGCTAATATGCGCTATATCTACGATTTAGATATCTTAGATAAGCCTAAGTCAGGTAAGTTCATTTATCTTTACGAGCTTGAAAGTACGCTCAGATCAAAGGGCTGTGATCTAGATATCAGCGCCGAGCAATATCTTGCGTCAACCTTTAAACTTTATAATGGTAAGCCCGATAACAATCCATACAAGATTTGGCGAGAGGATATTTGTGCAGGTACAACTTTTGTGCCTGAGCTTCCTGAGTGCTATGTCACTGGTCATAATCGACTTCTGGACGAACTGCATAAACAAGGTATTTGTGCAGGATTTATCGCCTTTTCTTTATACAACTTTATAGGCTCTGATCGTGCTGAGAAGATTCTTGCTTTTAGCGAAAAGTTTAAGGATTATTTGACTAAGGATGGGCTTGGCGATGTGGTTAAAGTTGTAGGCACTGCTGTAGGCCTAGGCTATGGTTATGTGGACGTAATGATCTGGGATCTGCGTCCATTTTTAGATGCGGTATATGACTTTTTCAATGAAAGCGACATCGAACATGTTATTTTCCACTCATTCCGTTACAAAGTAGGCACAGTAACCATTAAACAAACTCAAGATGATGGCCAAACACATAATTTTGGCATCAATTACGTTAGAAGCTATCAAGTACAAGATACTGCAGATAAGCACGCTAAGAGTAAGCAAGGCAAGCGTAACACTAAGCTTATTGCCTATGATCCTACACAACCTCAAGCATTTTATGAGCATATTGAAAAGCTCAATACTCAAAATGAGTACCTCAAGTGCATTACGGCTCTTGAGAGCGTAGATCGTCAGTACTGGGACTACAACCATGCTTATCTTTTAGTCAGAGCGTTGCAAAACTACGCCATTAAGGGTGATAGGTTACAACAAACTCCAATACACAAAGCAGATGAAGCTTTGCTGCGCTCCATTATGTTGTTAAAAGAGTTCAAGGCAAAGGGCAAAAATGATGTGCGCAGATTTAAGTATTTGGCTTTGGGCTATAAGTCCTTATATGACCAAGAAGAAAGAGCCATTACTCATGCCAAAAAATGGGCGTCGCTTGACCCTGATGATGAGTCTGCTTTAAAGCTAATTGATGAGTGCAAAGCTACAATCGCTGAACGCTCAACTCCGCTCATTTATAAGCCAAATTATGCTGAGTCAAAAGAAGATGAAGATGAAGGTACAGACAGCAAAGGTTTGTTCTTCTGCTGTATCTTGCTAGATAAGATCGGTTTTGACAAAGCAGCATTAATTAAGAACTTAGAAACTCAGTGGGGCATTGTCTGTAATGCGGAGGAAGGCGATAACAGCAATCATTGGGTGATAAAAGATAAATCGTCCGAGGCGCTAATTGTTAAACAGGGTAAACTGTTTGCAATCGTTGGATACAATCCTCGCAGGCTAAGTGAGAATCTCGAGATGGCCGCATATGATAATTACATGTGGGAAGGCGCTCAAGCAGCACCTCAAAATTATAAGGCCAATATCACGATCACGATTATGGGTCGAAAGGGTGATCTTATGCAACGTGCCAAGCTCTTTGCCAAGGTAACAGCTGCATGTTGCTCACTAAAATCAGCATCTGCCGTTTACATCAACGATGTACTTGTGCAAAAAGATTTCTATATCAACGCAGCTTCTCTCATCAAAGAAAATGAGTTGCCGCTTGATTGTTGGATTTGGTTTGGCATTCACAAAACTAAAAAAGGCTATAGTGCATACACATATGGACTTGAGGCATTTGGTAAAGACGAGCTAGAGGTGCTTGACGCTGATTGCGATCCTAATCAATTGCGTAATTTCCTTTATGATGTTGCAGAAAATATTATTAAGAACGATTTGACATTTAAGGATGGGGACATCATAGGCTTTAGCGCAGAAGATGAACACGCCATTACACGATCTGAGGGGGTGGCGCTCCGTGGACTGCAAACACTCAAGATCGAGTATTAAGAAAACTAAAAGCGTCACAGAGCAAGACTAAAGCGCTTTGACATGGAGTTAAAGTCGCATCTTGCTCTCATTATCTTCCAACCCCACGGACAAGTCCGTGGGAATTTAGCTATAGCTCGTACCTTGCTAAGGCATGTGGTACAAGCTTGACGGTGTGCTGTCGTAATCTGCTTAGGCTGTGCACTGGTCGTGTTGTGAAAATAGGAGTTTTTTATGGCTGATACAAAAGCTCTTGAGCAGGACATCCCTGAACTTGCTCAAGCTATGATGGATTATTTAGGCTGTGAGTGTACCTTCTTTGCTCCAAGCACTGATGATGCGCCGATTTTACAGGCCTTAAAAGAGGCAAAGGCTCAAGCACAACAAGGTGGCTATGTGCCTATGTTAATTGCCGTTGACGAGACTCTTTTTGATTGTCTGATCATGAACAGCGATGAAGGCAATGAAGATATGTACGAGTTTGACAAAGATTCGGTTGCCTCTTACCGCAAGCAGCATTTGTCACTCAGCCTTGGCAATGGCAAAGACACGCTCAATAAGATGCTCGATGTTTCAATGTCATATGCTAAGGAAGATGACATTGATTGGGACACAGAGATTGTGGGCACTATGGAGGGTGGCGACGAAAGCGAAGATGGCGATAGCTTTGGTGGCTATTGGGACTATGACGACAAACGCACATTACCTCTAATCTTAGCCAAGATCCCTGTTAAGCATCCTTGGGAGGTATTTGCCTATGTGCCTTTTGGCAATTGGAATGAGTGTCCTGACACTCAGGTTCTGATGGAAGTTAGCAAGTATTGGTTTGAAAAGTACGGTGCCATTCCTGCAGTACTAACCCATGATGTACTTGAGTTTGATCTCCCTGAGGCCATTGCAAAAGATGTCGCCATGGAAGTTGCTCTTGAGCAATATGTATTTTGTGAAGACATTGTTTCTCAAGGCACTGGAACAGTGGGTGCTCTTGCAGACACTTTGTGGCGTTCTAAGCATTGGTATTTCTGGTGGGATTAGTTATTGTGCATGTATGCAGTTTTGCTTGCCTGCTTACATGCTGGTTTGACTGATGAGTCTCATGCATATGAGCCAAGCTAAAGTCTTGTATGTATTGAGTTTAGGGACTTGAGAGTTTGCTGTGCTTGTATGGTGGTTAGTACATGCAGCACAGCCATCCATGAGGTATTGCGGTGCATTTGGTATTCAACAAGTCCAGCAAAGGGTATGTCTATGTGTATCTAATGGAAAGCACTAGAGATCCTAAGACAGGCAAGATCACCAAGCGTCTTGTTAAGAACTATGGAAGACGCGACATCCTTGAAAAGGAAAATCCAGGGCTTTTAGAAGAGCTCAAGGAGAGGTACAAACCGCGTGCTCAACGTGCCTATGAATCTCAACGAGCTGCCATTTGCACTCAAGAGCATGTTGATGAGCTGGTGTCTGCAGATACAGTAGTCGATATGCAGCTTGATTCTTTTAACTATGGATGGCTTGTGTTGAAAAGGCTGTGGACCTCAGAACTCAACTTGGATAAGACTTTCAATTACCTAAGCAATACCAAGTACGAATATACCAAGAATAAGCAAGGGCAAAACAACGGGGCTTTCTCGCTAAATACAATCGGCTCAATGCTGGTTTTAATCAAGGCCCTTGGCGGGGCCTCAATTCTCAGCTCCTACCAATCTAGAAGCAATTACTTAGGCATGCCCAAGGAAAACCTGTCTCTAAGCGAGATATACCGAGTACTGGGCATGTTTGCTAATAACAAAGATTACATTGTATCTGCATTGAGGCGCACACTAGACAAGAAGCTAGGTAGCGACAATTACTCAATGGTGCTTTATGACATTACCAATAGCTATGTTGACTGCCTTGTGACAGATACAAAACCTATCGATGAGATGCCTAAGTATCAGGGTAAGCTTATATCCATGAAAAATGAGGCACTTAAGGATCATGAGCTTGGTTTTGATGAAGTCAATGATGAGGCTGTGGTTGAACCCAAAAGTTGGTCAAGTGACGTTTTAGAACAACGACTCAAGCAAAAAATTAGCTCGTCAAGACACACAGATGCGTCAAAAGAGCATAGAGAGGACGAGCCGCACAAGTCAGTTGTATTGGTAATCAACAAGTACGGAATACCTGTTGATTATGCTGTTTTCCATGGCAGCATGTCCGAAGAAAATTCGATGAGCCAAGTCATAAAGGGCTTTCAAGATAAGTATCAAATCAAGGAGGCCATAGTTGTCGCAGATCAAGATCTTAACTTAGCGAAAAAGCTAAGAATGATCGAAGATAGTGGCATGGGATTCATTGTTGCTAAGAATATTAGTCAATTAGGCAAGGATGTTCTTAAGGACATTACCGATCAATCTGGATACATCTCACTACCAACTAGCGACAATACAGAACGTAGCTACAAAATCATCGCTAACCTTGAAAAGAATGATGCTCAAAGCTCGGCACACTCAACTTTGCTCGTTACTTTTGATGAAAATCGCAAAAGACGAGATGAAGCCATTATTGATGGATATATGGGGATTTTGAACGACAAAGTTCAGACCAACACCAAGGATAGAGCAAGCAACTCAAGCGGGAGTATGTTTTCAGATGTGACTAACAGCTCTGACGATCTTAAAGTACTTGATGAACGTGCCTTGAGGATGAAGCATCAACTCTCTGGATATACTGCTTATATCTTCAAAACTCCAGACTCGCCTAAGAGCTCAGAGTGCTATGACACTAAAGAGTATGTAGCTTGCGTGTACGAAAAGTTAATTGCCATTGAAAGAAACTTGAAGTTCATGAAAAGTAAGTTCGATCTGAGATCAAAGCATCTTAGAAAAGACGAGCATATCAGTGCTAATGAACTTTTCAATTTCCTTGCTTTGGTCATACTCTGCTACCTTGAAAGAAGGCTGCATGAGCAAGGTCATATGTTGAGCATAGACCAAATCATCACCGTTCTGAACAAAATGAATGTGGTCAAAATTAGCTCTCGTAAAGTTTACGAATTTGATGAACCGATTTATGGCGTTCAAAGAACATTCAACGGTTCGGAGGGTGAGTACCTGTATGTTAACCTAGGCACTGAGGAACATAGTGTGATTCCACTTAGCCATGCGCATTACTATATTCTCAAGTGTTTAGGACTAAAAGCTTTGCCAGCTAGAGTATCTAAATCCTCATTATGTGGGTGCTTAAGAACAAAGTTTAGGGCACCATCAGAAGGGTCAATTAACCTTTAGTTTTTGTTAGTAACTTTTTAGCCGCAACATGAGATACGATTCACATGTATATCGGATAATCTGACAGTTTGTAATGGTTTTAGCTAAACTTAGGTATCATGATAGAAAAGCTAATTAGTGAGTACAGTGACTTCATCTTTGCCTTGTTTGGCGTTCTCTTGGTAGTCGGCTCCATACGCAATTGGGATTGGCTATGTGATCCTACAGGAAAACCTCATGCACCCTTGATGACACGAGGTTTGCTGCGTTTCATTTTCTTTTGCCTAGGCATCATCCTCATCATATGCGAGCTATATTTCGTGATTAATCGATTTGTCTAACTTGCAAAGTGCTCTGAGGCTGCGAGCGAACCAAACAAGCTAGCCAAATAAGCTAGCCTGTGCTCTAAGCTCTAAGCTCTAAGCTCTAAGCACTGAGCTATAAGCTCATAGCACTTGCCATTGCCCTTCTCTTGGCTTAGGACTTTGGCAAAGCAAAGGGCAATTGCTGCTGTTATTAAGATAATTATGGCAAGAGGCTTTTATGAATGGCGTCATCATCATAGTTGGCATCTTGGTGGTCTTAACCTTACTCAAGCAATTATTCGATCACGACTATGTTGCTTTGGGTTTATCCATAGTTGCGTTGCTCATCGTACTGTTTGGCACGCATCACTTTCGTTAACTTGAGTTATTGAGGTGTTCTCATGGTGCAAGATAAGTCTAAGAAGACAGATAGCAAAGCTCAAGATGACAAGTACAACTATCACCTGATTCACGAGAAAGATACGGATAAGCGTATTTTAGATGAGGCCGATGCTTGTATTGACGATATTCTCAGCTCCAAGGCAAGTGCAAGATGCACTGACTATCCAACGTTAGTGTGCAACCACTCAGGTGAGCGCTTTTTGCCATTTCAGATAGTTGAGCGCTATTTGAACAATAGATTTGAGCCTACGAGTGATTATGATGAGGCCTATATCTTCTTTGAATCCTTGCGCCGCCTAGTTGGATGGCGAGAAATTGGGTATCAACTAGATAAGTTCATTGTAAGCAAGGTGTTTGAGCGCTACTTTGATATTCAAAGAGATTCGCGTGGCCACTTTAGCAGCGATTCTCCGTGTACGCTTAAGAGCGATGTGACTCTTGATGAGGAGGATGAGCACAGACTAAAGCTTGCTTGCTATAGTGCTGTCTGCCATAGCAGCTATGGCGCTAGTTATGAGAGCGTCACTACACAACTATATTTTTCCTTAGTAAGTCAGCTTAGGCCAGATATGGTCAAAGCATTAAAGCAAGATGGCACTGGCAAATTGCCAAAGGACATTCGTGCTTTCAAGACTGAGCTAATGAGTGCTAAGGCTAATGATGCTTTTGCCACGATTCGTATTCAGGCAAAGGAAGATAGTGCTCAGTGCTATGAGCAGGTGCTAGATTATCTGTGCCAAGTCTTAGAACAAGAGGACTTTCCAGATAGCTATGCACTTGAGTTTAGAGGGCCAAACAAAAGCTATCTGCCTATACCAGGCCTGCCTAAAAAGGGTGTTAATCAGCTCTTTGCCTGCGCTGTCGCCTTTGAGTCCTTGCATCCTAAAATAGAGCGCTATGCCAATTTGGCGATGAAAGAAGATGAGTTCTACAACAACCTTTCAGATGAGCAATGCGCCATGCCGGGATCCTTTGCTATCTTTGCTTTGGGGCTTGCCGATTTCAAATACACTCCATTAGTTCGCAAGTATCTTAAGCTTTGCGACGATGAGCACTCATCGCTGCAAGCTAAGTTCATCATTGCCTACATGCGTAAGTATGGTTTTACCAAACAAACCATGGGCGTATTTATTGATGGTGTCATGTCGATGCAAAACTTTGAGGGGGCCAAGGACTTTAGTAAGCTTATAGCCAACGAGGAAAGCTTAACAGCCCTTATCGACCTCAAGGATCACCTTGGCGATTATCTTGATGCAAAGGATGCTAAAGACGAGAGTTTTGTCCAATATGTTCAAGATGAACTAATGTATGCTCTCTTTGGCAAGCAAAAGAACAATACCAAGAAACTTATTGAAAGCGCACCTGAGCCGCTGCGTAAACTTTACGAGCGCCTCTTACAAAGCTCATAACTGCCGCCCAAAAACAATGGCACTAGTCACCCACAAAACGCATTCATTCACAAGCACAAGCATAAGCATAAGCACAAGCATAAGCCTCACTCTTGCACTGAGGCAAATACTATAGGCATTGCTGCACTGCACAAGAGACGGGCTACTAGCATTTAGCTAAGAGCAATTAACAGCATCTCAACGTTTTTTCAGGGGATAAGCGTATGTTCAAACTTGGATATATCGGTACTTTTGAGAGTGTGCCTAAGCTTGCTGCAGCCATATGCAATCATGATATGGACGCACTCAAAGAGCTTTTGACTGATGGCGATTGCGTCAATCGTGCCATTGAGATTAGTGAGTACTCACGCTTGTATCCTTTAGAGATCGCCGTGCTACGCGGTGATGTTGATATGACACATTATCTGCTTGAGCATGGTGCTAATCCTGATTTGTATGCTGAGCAAGCATTGCTGTTGTTAGCCATACGCAGCGGGTCTGATGAGTTAATTGAGCTTTTTACCCCTCATGCAGCTAAGCTAAGTGGCGAGCAAAAAGAGCGTGCTTTTCAAGAAGTGCGTTGGAGCAAAAAATACCATGTGATCGAGATGCTTGAGAAAGCCTCCATTAGTGTAGCTAAGTTTGCAGGACAAACACTGCGAGCTGCAGCATCTGATGGGGATATGCAATTAGTCAAACTCTTATGTGAAAAGGGTGTGGACGTTAACTACCATAAATCAGACATGGTCTTTCCTTATGCATCTACGGCGGTTACTGAGGCTGCGCGAGCCAATCATTTTGATCTGGTGCGCTATTTAGTTGAGCGTGGTGCCGACATCAAAATCAGTGATAAGTATGGGGACAGGCCATACTCGCTTGCTCAACTCAACGGCAATGATGAGATGGCTGCTTTTCTTAAATCTTTAGAGCCAGAAGATTGGCATAACGAGCAACAAAAGCTCTTATCGCTACGGCCATTCAAGCTGCCAGTTAAGATGCTCAATTATCTAAAGAGCGGCCCACACCGATTAGAGTTTCCAGATGGCCAATATGTAAGATGGGTGCAGTTATATACGTTTATGGATGTACAAGTTATTACGTATAAGCGCAAAAAGCTGCTCTCCTTGCTTCAGTCAATGGATAACTATAGCGACTGCTTATTACTTTGGAGCGCCAAAGACAAAAAGCTGTGGTATTTAGATTACGAGCACGACGAGTTTCATCCCCTGTGCAAATGGGATGAGTTCATTGCCAATCCTGCTTTCTTTATCAATGGCATGATTAGTGGCGAGTTTGATAAGTAGGCCCACGACAGTCAAAGAAACCTTTAAGTTAAAGATGACATCAAGTTAAAAAGGACTCACGAACTTTTGAAGTGCAAAAGACCTTATCAGCTCATTAAGCCATGCCGTGAAAAAGCCGAATCATCCAAGTAAACATTGCTAAAGACCCAAGCACTCTAAGTATATTGATAAAGCTTAATGTGGCCTAATGAGACCTAGTTTGGCCTGCACAGTCCAGAAAAATTGAGTGGGGTAATGAGGCCTAATCAGCCCAGAACATTGAGCGGGCTAATGAGGCCTCAATCGGCAAAGGAACAATTGAGAGGGCCTGAGAGGTCTGAATAGGTTCGGTAGAGACTGACAAAGACTTGGGGCGTCTGAGTAAACATGAGAAAGCTAGATGTAGCAAGTGGCCAAGCTTTTCATGAATGATATTTGGCGTATTTTGATTTACATCAAAAGATTAATGCGCTGAACAATCATGGTGAACGTAAGGTGCTACTCTAACTAAGCTAGTCATATGGACTAGGTTTTAGCAAGGCATGGACTATGGCGCTTGGCTGTAGTTTAGTTATGAGGTGCACTATGGATGTAAAAGCAAAGCTGCTTGAGTTATGTAAGCAAGCCATTGGTTTGAACATTGGCAATGAAGAAGAATACATATTAGGCGGCAGCCGTTTTGGCGGTGTACCTGATGTGCCTGAAGATTTTGTCTGGCCAACCTTTACCACTGGTGACAAATACTATGAAACCAAGGAGCGCTATCTGTCCTTCTTAGCTCAGTTTAACTGCAGTGAATTAGTCGAGTTTGACAAAGAACATCTTCTGCCAGATCACGGCATACTTTCGTTTTTCTATGAGCTTGATACTCAGCGTTGGGGCTTTGATCCAGAGGATAAAGGTTGTGCGCGTGTCTATTATTTTGAGGACGTCTCCAAGCTTTCAGCAGCAGCCTTTCCAAGCGATATGCACGAAGATTTTATTATGCCTTGCCTCAAGATTGAGCTAAAGAAGAAAGATAGCTATCCGCAATGGGAAGACATCAGTGAAGTTTGCCCTGAAATTCGTGATGAGGACGACGCTGAAGTCGAAAGAATCTACGAAGAAATGGGGGCATACAATGATGATGAGAATCACTCACAATTGCTTGGTTGGCCAAATACTATACAAGGCAGCATGTTCTCAGAGTGCGATCTCGTCTCTCAAGGCTACAAATTAGGCGATGGCTACAAGGATGTCCCCAAGAGTATTCGTAACGAGGCAGAAAAATCATCCACTGACCGCTGGATGCTCTTATTTCAGCTCGATACAGTAGAGACTGATGATTTTGAGCTGATGTGGGGAGATTGCGGCCATATCTACTTCTTCATTCAAAAAGATGACTTAGTCGCACGGCGCTTTGACAAGGTGTGGCTGGTGCTGCAGTGCTATTAGCTATTGATTGCCTAACTAAGTAAACTATCAAGTGGCTGCTGCATAAATTGTCATTCTGCGCTTTGCTAATTCATGAGTACGTGCAATAGCGCAATTAATTACTCTTTTGCATGTCATACAGCTACTCATGCAAAGAGTATATTGTCTCTGAGCTTTGAGCCAAGTGAGGCTCACGCTCCAGGATGAGTAGGTAAGTGTTATCTACCCTCATTTCAGAGCTTAGCCATGCTCTAGCTTAAGCCTAGCTGCAGCCTTACAAAACCAACAAAACTAGTAGACCAAGCAAGAGAGGGCCCTTGGCACGCCCTCAAGGCACATAGCTTTAGCCAAGTTGTGCCATGTCTTTTCTTGAATGAGCCTCGAAGATTTTGTTGGCAAAATTAGGAGTTGTCATGAAGACTTTTGATCCAAACTATCAGCTGCTTGCTGATATGTACCGTGATGATTACTTTCCACCATTCTTAGTCGATAAGATTAAGGTCGAGCTTAACAAGTTAATCTCACTTCTAGAAACAGGTGAGCAGGATGTTGAGGTAATTCAGGACAAGCTCGATGAGATCGTCATTGCCATCAACAACTTGCAAGAAGAGTTTGACGAAAACGAGAGCGAGATTGAGACCGTTGCTAGAGACTCAATCGGCGTAACAGTTGAGTATATCCTCAAGTGGTTTGGCATCGATATCGACAACGAAGAGGCTATCAGAGAGCGCGAGTGGTAGCGCCAAAAAGAGTTAATCACAGCTACAGACCTAAGCTCAATAGCCCATAAAGCTTGCGCTCATGCTTGCGTCCATACCGGGGGCTCTGGGCACGTTTTGTCAATGCTTGAGCATGCTAGGCTTCCTTGAGTATGCTAGATGTGCTTGAGGGCTAGTACATGCTTGTGTATATGCTTGAGAGTGCTGGAGGTGTACGAGCGAACCGTCTATGCTCTATTATGAGCTGTGGGGGAAGAGCAATTATCAGCTAAGCTTTGGATAAGATGCTAGATTGAAAGCATAGGCTTACATATTACTTTGAAGGAGGATGAGGTCTCTTGCCTTATCGAAGATAAGTTTATGAGGCGTCAAATTATAGCTATGGATACTAAGACAAACTTAACTCAAGAGTGGCTCGATAAGTATGAGTCCATTAAAGATAAGCTGCAGTGCAAAGTCGACCTTGATGAGTACTTTACTAAAAGCAAAGTTGCCAATATGGATGTGGCGATTTTAGACCTTGGACAGGCACACTTTCCTACAGGTCAAATTATTGCCTGCGATCCATTCGTTGAGCTAGAAGATTGCGACCCATTCATACAGACCATTGCACCTGGTACATATAGCGTGCAGCTTTGCGTCGTGCCACATCAAAAGTATGGTAATCGCTATGCCTGCGCAAAGCTCAAGATCTCTGATGCTAAGGCAGTGCGCTACGAAATGGCGATGACGGGCAAAGAGAATCTAAATGAAGAAATAGGCGAGGATGAGTACTTTGGTTTTGGCGTTGATGCAGGTATGGGATGCTTTGCCGACGTCGCTGCTCAAAAGGCTTTCAAGAAAGTTTGGGAGAGCATGCTTGAAGAGGATCCAGATATTGATCCATACAATGATCTCTTTGACGATTTGCTTTGTGAAAACGCCAAGCTCCATCCTAACTATCAGCTAAGTCATGGCGAGTGGCTTAATTACACTGTCCCAAATAGCGAGACCTCCATTGTGATGTTCACCTCAGGCTGGGGCGATGGCTATTATCCTGTCTATTTTGCCTATGATGCTCAAGGCAATGTCTGCGCAGTCTACATTCTGTTCATCGACATTGCCAAAGAATACAATGACTAAACTTCATACTAGTATAGCGATCTCTAATTTCATTAATAAAGAAGCATCCCATGAGCATTCATATGTTTGATCATTGGGGGCTCCTTTATCGCTTAGGTTAATTAAGAATCACTATACTAGGCATGCGTATAGCTAAGCAGGTTAGTCCTTATCTGATGACGATACACGCTTATCTTTCTTGGCTTTGCTTGTCGCTTTGCGGTACATGGATCTTAGTGTGCCGCGCTTAGTGAGTTTGCTTGACAGATAGGTTACTTCATAGCTTCCATCACCTTTCACGGCACCGATGGCTCCAACTTGCCTGAGATCATTGCTAAATACAATGCAGTAGCGCACAGGATCAGGGTTCTTATAACTAATGCCATAGCGCTTGTCTACAATTTGTTTAGCACCTGCTGCGAGCTTTTTGAGAACGTTTTCACCTTGGCGTGCGACCTTAAATTCAATGACACTATCAGAAAGTAATGACTCTTCATTAGACTTGTACAAGACTAAATCAGCTCGGCCTTGGACATAATGAACCTCACGTCCTACTGCCATTGGTGTACGATCTAGTGCAAGAAAAATGATGAAAGTTATAACATTTTCGTGGTTCTGAGGTGCAAACAATTGTTCTGGTGCAGTATTGAGCAAGTCATCAAGAAAGTTAGCTAGGGTTTCACCACCTGCATGGAAGATAGCAAAGATCTCACTAGCCGACATATCAAGGCTGGAAAACTTCTTTGACAAGCTAAACGGATCTGAGTCAGTAAATATGCTGTCATCCATCAAAAGTGATTTTAGGGTTGCTGCCACCTCGTGATTGGCAAGGCCTAGCTTTGCCTTATTGCTATCGATTGCTTTAATAGCTAAATATCCAGCTTGGAATAAGATCGGAATAGCATTTCTTATATTTAGAGCATTAATATTGTCGATTTTGACGATTAATTTATCTGTTGGTACTTCCAACAGACGATTGTTCTGCTGATTATTGTCGTCAACATCAACACTAAGGGTTAACGCAGGAACCCAGGCCTTGATGTAATCAATAACACTAGGATCATGGCTCTTATATGTTTCAGGAACGTCAGCAAAGAGTTTTTTGAGCAAATCGCTGATTAGAGCTTCTGAACATAGCTTGAGGAGCTTGAAAAGGAAGGTTGATTTGGCCCCTGTTTCACCCCAGTAGTTGAGAAAACCACTTTCAGGCGTATTCAAAAACAATGAAACACTAACTGGGTTAAAGATCTTATTGCTGCTAACAGATGCACCCTGACTTCTGCAGAAAAGATAGCCATCATAAAAATAGCCAAGGTTAGCCATTAACTCGTCATAGCTTAGGTTAAGGGCAGTTTGTGCATTGACGAGCTCAGGTGCAAAATAGTGCTCAATCTCCTTTTGAGTATACCCACAGCAAGTAGCGTATCTATCGTTAAGTGAGATGTTAATGAACTGATTGGCACCAGAGAAGATTGAAGTCTGAGCGTATGAGCTGACACCGGTAATAAAGACAAAACGGAAGTTTGTAATATCCTTGATTGTTGAAAATAGAGCCTTGTATTCTTCCTTTATTTCATTAAATACAGCACTATTGTCTAAATTTTCTGCCAGAGGAGCATCGTACTCGTCAATGAGCAATACAACATTATCTGTGCACAATGGGCGCTCTACGTCTTGAAGCTCTGGGTGCTGTGCTAAAAAGCCTTCATCTGATAATTTTTTCACACTAAACTCAATAAGCTGCTTAAAGGCTAGATGTGAATCCAAATCTCGATTGAGCTCTATGCCAAAATAAGAGGTATAGTTACTAAAAAGTTGAAACAATTTATCTTTAAATTCACCATACGAGCAACACTTAATCTCATTGAACGCAAAACGAAAGACAAAGTAGCGCTCTTTATCTGGCCAATGATCATGGCAGTAGAGACCTTCTGTACCTACAGTGCCTTTTGAGAACAGATACTCCAAGGTTAAGACCATGGTGCTCTTGCCCATACGACGAGGTCTGGTTAGCAAGTATGCGCCCTCTGTATTGGCTAGTTCACAGGCAAATTTAGTCTTATCGACATAAACATAACTACCTTTAATCAGTTTTTCAAAAGAGGTTAAAAAACCGTTAGTAATGAGTCTGCGTCCCATAGGCACCCCTGCTTAAAAGACCACCATGACAGAAATCGTCTCTTAATATTATAACGCTTAAGTTCATAATAGGCGCAGCAAAGCGATGCACAGCTGCAGATCTTCAAGTAGATGCAGCCAGTATGAGCTTCAATGGCTCTAGTCCTTATCTGATGACTATTCGCGCTTAGCTTGCTTGGTTTTGTTAGTTTTAAGCGTAGGCTAGATTGTGCTTGTAGCTTTGCGGTACATGGCTCTTAGTGTGCCGCGCTTCGTGAGTTTGCTTGACAGATAGGTTACTTCATAGCTTCCATCACCTTTCACAGCACCAATGGCTCCAACTTGCCTGAGATCATTGCTAAATACAATGCAGTAGCGCACAGGATCAGGGTTCTTATAACTAATGCCATAGCGCTTGTCTACAATTTGTTTAGCACCTGCTGCGAGCTTTTTGAGAACGTTTTCACCTTGGCGTGCGACCTTAAATTCAATGACACTATCAGAAAGTAATGACTCTTCATTAGACTTGTACAAGACTAAATCAGCTCGGCCTAGGACATAATGAACCTCACGTTCTCTGGCAAGCTGTGCATGATCTAGCGCAAGATAAATGAGGTAGCTTAGAAGATTTTCGGACTCATGCGCTGCAAACAATTGTTCTGGTGCAGTATTGAGCAAGTCATCAAGAAACTTAGCTAAGGTTTCACCACCTGCATGGAAGATTGCAAAGATTTCACTAGCCGGCTTATTAAGTCTGGAAAACTTCTTTGACAAGCCAAATGGATCTGCGTCAATAAATAAGCTCTTATCCCTCAAAATTGATTTTAGAGATGATGCTATCTCATGATTGGCAAAGCCTAATAATGCCTGATCATACTTGATAGCTTTGATGGTCAAATACCCTGCCTGAAATAAGATCGGGATGGCATTATATTTGTTTAGAGGACTACTGATATCAAGTTTGACCTTTAATAGATTTGTTGGGACTTTCAGTAGTCGATGGTTTTGCTCATTATTGTCGTCAACATCAACACTAAGGGCTAGCGCAGGAACCCAGGCCTTGATGTAATCAATAACACTTGGATCAAGGCTCTTATCTGCATCAGGGGAATTATCAAAGAGCTTGTCGAGCACATCGCCAATTAGAGCTTCTGAGCATAGATTTAGGAGCTTGAAAATGAAAGTAGAATTAGCGCCTGTTTTGTGCCAATAGTTGATAAATCCCTTTTTAGGCTTAGTCAAAAACAGTGAAACAGTAACGGGATTTAGGATCCTATTGCTGTTAACCGCTGCAGCCTGAGTTCTGCAGAAAAGATAGCCATCATAAAAATAGCTAAGTTTAGCCATTAACTCATCATAGCTAAGGTTAAGAGCAGTTTGTGCTTTAGCAAGCTCAGGTGCAAAATAGTGCTCAATCTCCTTTAAAGTATATCCACAGCAAGTAGCATATCTATCATCAAGTGAGATGTTAATAAACTGATTGGCACAAGCTGAGATTGAGTTCCAGTTGTATGAGGTGATACCGGTAAGAAAGACAAAACGGAAGCTTGTCATATTCTTGATTGTTGCAAGAAGAACCTTGTATTCTTTCTTGATTTCATCAAATACAGCACTATTGTCTAAATTTTCTGCCAGTGGAGCATCGTACTCGTCAATGAGCAATACAACATTGTCTGTGCACAATGGGCGCTCATCATCATGAAGCTCAGGGTGCTGTGCTAAAAAGCTCTCATCTGATAACCGCTTTAAGCTGCCACTGATTAAAGACAAAAAAATCTCATCAATGTCGCTATCTAGTTCGATGGAAATATCAAAGTATTCAGCATAAAGTTTAATCTGTTGAATGAAGCCGTGTTTAAATTTTTCAGAACTTGATGCGTTTATCTCGTTAAACATGAAGCGAAAGACAAAGTAGCGCTCTTTAACTGGCCAATGCTCATGACAGTAGAGCCCTTCTGTGCCTACAGTGCCTTTTGAGAACAGATACTCTAATGTTAAGCACATAGTGCTCTTGCCCATGCGACGAGGTCTGGTAAGCAAGATAGAGCTACGGCCTTTGGCTAGTTCACAGGCAAACTTAGTCTTATCGACATAGACTGTGTCACCTGAAATAAAGTCTTTAAAAGAGGTTAACATACCGGTGGTAATGCTTCTGCGTCCCATATTCACTGTTAATTGCTCCACTTGAATTCGACATGAGAAACTCGCCGCTAACTATCATAACTCATAAGCTGATCGAAGGCGCAGCAAAGATCTTCACAGCTGCAGATCTGCACAGCAAAGCTAATTGAGCTGCCGATTATCACTCAAGATAATGGCTGATGATGAGGGGACTTTAGAGTGCGAATTCTTAGAAGTATTGATGCTTTACTAAAGCAAAAACATTCAGCCACTATCCTGTGCTCTAAGGCTAGGATATGAGAGTCTTTGAGGCTAGGAAGATAGAGTAATAGAGCTACTTTGATTGGGGTGAACAGATAAATTCAGCTCGCTTGAAGCAGCCGTAGATTACTTGCTAACTAATGGCTTAATGGTGGCTAGTTATCTTGGCAAAAGTTTCGATGGGCTAGTGGACTAATGAGATGGCCTCACACTAATGATCAGAGCACGAGAGACTTGAAAAATCGTTCAAACTCAGCTCGACCTGAGCCTCAGAAGGCTTGGTTACTTTTTTAATAGGCTTAAACTAGGTGGGTATATCTTGAGCGCTATGAAATAGCCTCGATGTGGAGGCTAATCGCTTCCTTAGCATTGCTTGAGTCAAAGGTAATACTGCTGGCGGAGATAGTGCCATAATGCACCAAGCGATGCCATGGCGAGTAATGCTGTGCGCTGCCGAGTTATGCAGGCTAGGGCAGGGCATTGCATCATACAAGCGCTCATGGTGCTTGCACGTGCTATGAGAGTTGTGGGGGAGAGGCTTGTGTTTGATGGATGTTGTTTTGATAGCACAAGCCTAACATTGTTATTAGGATGTTAGGCTTGCTAGACTTGTTAAGTGAGCTTGATTAGAAGGTATAGCTTAGCTTGAAGTTGATGCGGCTTGAGTCGTTGACATAGTCAATTTGATTGCCGACTACATGGCTAAAATCTAACATAGCGTTAACTGAGTCGCGGTTGTAGAACAATGAGATACCTGCTGATGCAGCCCTTTGCGCATCATAGTCATGGGTAAAGAGTTTAGCAGCCTCAATATGAGGGGCAATTACTAAGCCTAAAGATGCATCAGGCATATACTGCAGTGACTGGCCGACAATGATGCCGCTATCACCGCATAGATCAGATGCTTGATAGGCTAGTAAACCGTTTTCGCCACCTGCCTGCATAACCTCAGAGCCATCGAGCATGGTATTAGCAACTTGCACATTGACGTTGGTGACAGTGCTTAAGTTGTCAGCAAGGATGTAGTTAAAGCCAATATTGCCATTGAGCTTGATATAGTTACCTTCAATGCCGAGATCGTAATCATCATCATTTTCAATGCGACCAGCACTAAGGCGCAGTGATGATGAGACTATGGCGTTACCCACAAAGTTTTTGCTACCGGAGAACTGTACATATGCTGTATTGGAGTGTTTCTTAGTTTTCAGATCAAAGACTGAAAAGTCAGTAGACATTTTGCGGTAGATATAGCCAAATTGCACATTGGCAATGGCATTAGTATCACGATAGAGAGGCTCTCTAACAAAGGCCTCAAAGGTCAGCTCCTCGTTCTTAGTGCCAAGCTCACGATAAATACCACCTAAGTCAGCATGTGAGTAGCATAAGGATGCGCCAACTAAGGTCGGATGAGAGCTTACTGGAATGGTATAGCCAATGGAGTAGTCAGCCTGATCTTCATCAGTATGTGAATAAAATAGGTTTAAGCGATCGGCACTAGCTGTAGGATTATTAATCTCAAAGTTACCGCTCATGCGATAGCGACCAGAGCTTAGCGAGCCAAAGTTGTCGATGGCGCTAGTAAAGTAGGCGCGATCGGTGCCATTAATGGCCATCAAATCGAGATTGTTAACTACATTATCAGGAGTAACAGCATCAAATTGACCCTGCAGATTAAAGGTGCCTAAGTCATTGAGCATGAGCATTTGCTCATAGAAGTCATGATAGTTTAGATGCTTGCCTTCATAGTCCTTAAGCGAGCTTAATAAATACTCAATATAACCATCTCTTACTTGGGAATTGTTCTCGATATGTACCTTGTTAAGTTCGGTGGCCTTGATACCGATTTTGAACACTACATTATCAAGATCAATCTCTTGTTGTGGCATATAAGTTTCGCAATTTAAGTAGCCAAGATCTTGGTAAAAATCCTTAATGTTATTGCCCATATCCTGCAAAAGATCGCTACTTACCTTGCGGCCAATTAAAGCATCAAGCATGGTCTTGAGCTTAGCCTTAGTAACAGCATCCTCAATTTCAGGAGCCTCAACAATCTCAATACCTGCAAGGGCAATATCACCTGCTGTAGCCATCGAGTTTGACTGAGCATTGGTATTGTATCTGGTGGTCTTAACTGTTGAGATGAGGGCCTTGGTGACATTGGTACCAGGGATCTTGCTACGCTTAATGCCACCAGGAGGCGCAAAGATGGTAGTTTGTACACGCTGATCGCCTGATACATGAGTTAGTGGTGCGATCTGAGCTTGAGCACTTACGCTAGCTTTAGCAAGCTTATCTTGGGCACTAACACTTGCGTGAGTGCCAAGGCGTGATCCTACACTTAATGCAGATGCTTGATTAGCCACTGCAGATAATTGAGCCTTAGTGATGCCGCCGTTATGAGCGGCTTTGCTATCAGCTGCTTTGCTCTTGCCAAATGGTGGATAGATAACGGTGCTGACGCGATTGCCCTTAACTGTAGTATGAATACCACCATGTGAGGCAGCAGCTGCAGCCTGCTTCAGAGCGCTAACAGTATACTCAGGGCTAGCACCTAAGTTTTGAGCATACATACTAGAGCTATCTTTGCTTACCACCTGGCCATTGATGCTAGCTACTTTTTCAGACTGTACTGATGGTGCAATCAAGCCATGGCCATCATTATTGTCAGCACTAGTCACTAGAGTAGCTGCAATGGTTACATCCTCATCACCATGCTTTGTCTCTTGCATAGCAGCACTACTTACAGAAGCGATAGCAACAGCATTGCCCTGATCCATAGCACCATTAGCAGCACAATCATTAGCCTGGGAATTAGCAGCGATGGCAGATGCATATACTCCATCACGACCCATGCTATGAGACTCGGCTGCAAAATCCTGATGCTCTTGCTCAGCTGAGGCTAGAGATTGTCCTTCTGCAGTAGAGTTAGACTCATTAATGGTTCGCACGTTCGAAGCTGCAAGCGCTGTGTGCTGCTCATTAGCTACGCGAGCTGCATTATAGAAATCAGCATCATGATCTTGCGCAGAGCTATGAGCTTGCACTGACAGATCAGAACCATGAGCTTGTACTGATGGGGCTGTGCCATTAGCTTGCTCAACTGAAGCGGCGGAGTTATGTGTCTGCTGGTAGTGAGCTGTAGCTTGAGAGACTTGCTCAGCGAGGCTACTTGAGTAGTTAGACAGGCTCTGTGCTGTAGAGGCACTCATGTAGCTGTTAGAGTGGGATTGAGCTGAAAAGCTGATTAAAGAGGCAAAGGTAATAAACTTAAGAGATTGGCTCAGTAAGGTGCGGTTTAGCATTGGTGCGCCTTTTGTTGTAAAGCTGACCTAAGAATGGTCAAGCTACAGTTAAACAATAGCTTTAGATAAGGCACGAGGGGCACTTATCTAAAGCCGACAAAAGCGCGGTCGTAAGATAGCGGCCGTGATCTGATTTGTTGTTGAAGGTAAAGTGCATGCAGTTATGTGAATGAATTAGTCTGTAAAAATTAAACTGCGCTACCCATACCTTGGGTGTAATCAGCAAAACACTTGAGATCTAGGACTAGCCACATAAACAAACATGGCCACGGCCCGACCTCATGAGCAAACTAGAGCAAGTTAAACTCCTTAAGCACACGCTCTGAGAAGCAAAACAACACTATGAGCAACTTAATGTCCTCACATCCACTAGCTAAATGCACAGCTGCTCTCAAATAGCTTGGGATAAAAGGCTAGTTGTTCAAGGTTGCGCCACTAAATAGCCATATGTACTAAGCCGCGCCATCAGTTATCTCATTTGAGCTAGGCGCTAAGTAGCAGGCTATCTAATAGCAAGGTTAAAACTCATATCAACACTGCCTTACACGAGTTACGTCTAAATGTGTAAGTCTTGCTGTGTTGCGACGGTGATAATGTATTACTTCAACAAATCAGCTGTTGAGATTGCGTTCGCAGAATCAATTTTGCACACTAAGTTTTTTCACACTGCTCTCAACAAATCCCATAAATAAGCCATTTAAATTTTTAAGATCGATGGTAAATAGAGTATCAATAGCCCTCAAAACCGCCAAAAGTGTGAACTTACGCAAGTTAGATAACACGTATCTAATGATTGAACCGTGTTATGTATCACAAATAATTCAAAATCTTTACACGCCTAAAAACCGATAAATAAGCAGTTTACGGGCGTTAACTCTTAAAAATCTCTCATGCGCTTAAAAACTTAACCTAAGCTAGACCACCGCAAAAGAATCCAAAATAAGGATAGTAATCATTCGTATGCACTCATGCCCACCAAAAATTGCACCTCACGTTCTTTGTCGAGCAGCTGCAGTTTGAGTGGTTAGCAGTGGTATTTGGGGCTTCAAGCTTGCAAAAAAGTTGAGGTCGGTAGTGGACAGTCTATGGGGTACTTTTGCAGCTGCTGCTCTTAGGCAGAAGAGTCTCAAGCAGTGGGGTAGGTAGGATTAGTCATTCGATATGGGACTTGGGACTTGTGCGGGGCTCGATTACACAGGATGTAGATTTCATCCATGCCAGAAGGCTTTGAGGCTAGGGACAATGAGGCTGGTGATCTTAATCTGCCATAGCCCATAGCCACATAAGTTGATGCGGCTGTAGAGTTGCCTAATGGCCATTACCTGTTAATAAATAGCCGCTTTGAGAGCTGCGCTGTGGAAGCATTGGTGAGGCTTGAATCAATTTTGATAGGAATGGGGCTATGCCTTGAGATGAGTGGCAATGGGTATTAACTCCGAAGACGAAGTATTGCAACCAGTTTTAAGGAGATAATTAGTAATTTGCAAGACTGCTTCCACATTCAAGTATTTTCTCGCAAAGTGCCGTCAGTACTGGCTTTATCCTAGTATAATTATCTTACTCAATCATTTTTTGGTTATCGGATGGAGCTTGTAATGTCTGAACAGATCCAAGAGTCTCAAAGAGACAGTAACGGCGTGTTTAACGTCGTAGATAATGCCACTGCTTTCAATGAGCTGTTAAAAGCTATTGAAGCAAGTAACTTCTCCCAACGAGACAAGGGTACTGACTTTGAGAGGCTCTCATTAGACTTCCTCACTAATGAGCCAACCTACAAGGATCAGTTCACTAAGGTTCAGATGTACTCTGACTGGGCCAAAGAGCATAAAGATCTTGAGGCTAATGCTAAAGATATTGGTATTGATCTAGTTGCTACTGATGTCATGGGTGACGACGCTAAAGAGCAAACTTATACTGCCATTCAGTGTAAGTTTTATGCTGCAGATAGAGTTGTATCCAAGGATGATATCGACTCTTTTCTTTCGGCCTCGGATAAGACGTACTATTCCAAGCGCTTCATTATTGCCACTAACCAAAAATGGGGCCCTAATGTACAAAAAGAGATTAAAGATCTAAAAACTCCAGTAACCATCATTACGCGTGAGAAGCTGGCTAACTCATCTATCAACTGGTCTAGCTATTTAAAGACCCAGGGCAAAGTTGAGGTCATCAAACGTACTTTAAGAGACTATCAAAAAGAAGCGCTTGAGAACGTAATTGAGGGCTTTAAGACTAATGATAGAGGCAAGCTAATTATGGCTTGCGGTACTGGTAAGACCTTCACATCTTTACGTACAGCTGAGGCACAAGTAGGCCAGCATGGTCTGGTGCTTTTCTTAGTTCCATCTTTATCACTCCTCAGCCAGACTTTATCTGACTGGAAGCAGCAAGCTATTCATCCAATGACTGCATTTGCTGTTTGCTCAGACTCAAAGATTGGTAAGAGTGACGAGCTCTTAACCGCAAGTGAGCTTGCCTATCCTGCAACAACAGACGCTACTAAACTTGCAAAGGAAGTAAATGAGGCGCTTGCAAAGAGTAAACAGAGCGCCGATGGTGGTATGACTGTAGTGTTTAGTACTTATCAGTCAATCGATGTTATTGCTGTTGCTCAAAATGGAGATCAGAGTAAGGGTATTTGCGTCGAGAACCCAATGCCAGAGTTTGATCTCATTATTTGCGATGAGGCGCACCGTACTGCAGGTGCGTATCTCCTTAACCCGGCATCTAACCCTGTACAGTTAGCCAAGGCAAAAGAGGCATCACCAATATTTGCAGGCTCTGGTGTAACAGACGTAGACGCCTCTGCACACAATAGCACTGAAGACTCTGCTACGTCAGATACAAAAAAAACGAACAAGGGTAAAGCAAACAGAACTGCATCAATAAAGGTTATTGATGATGAAGAGGCTGTATTTACACGTATCCATAACAATGAGTACGTCAGAGGTAAAAAGCGTCTATATATGACCGCTACTCCAAAGGTTTACGGCACTGCTGCTCTTGAGCAAAAGAATAGTGGTGTAGCAGTACTTTACTCTATGGATGATGAGAAAATCTTTGGTCCACCATTTAAAACCGTAAACTTTGAAACCGCAGTCAAGATGGGCTGCCTTGTAGACTACAAAGTAATTATTTTAGTGGGAGATGCCAATACATTCCGCACTGCAGAAGATGCAGATAAGTTCTCCGATAATCATGCCTCGCGTGTGGTTGGAGCATGGAAAGCTCTCAATAAGTATGGTATTCGCGAAGATCTGGCCGATGATCTTTGTCATATGCGTCGTGCTGTAGGCTTTGCACAGCAAATTAATCACGACAGCAAGCGTAAGAAGACATCCTCAAAAGACTTTGCTGAATTTTTCCAACGTACTGTTGATAAGTATCGTGATGATGTTGAGTCACGCTCTGCTAAGTTTAAGAACCTTACTGAGGAGCAAACTGCTGCTCTAGCTAATGACAATGCTTACAACGAGTATTGCTTCACTAGTTCTCATAATCTCACGTGCTCAACTAAGCATATTGACGGCTCCATGGATGCACTTGAGAAAGCTAACCTACTCAGTTGGCTGCGTGAAGAGCCTCAAGATAATGAGTGTAAGATTCTATTTAACGTACGCTGTTTAAGTGAGGGTGTAGATGTACCTTCATTAGATGCTGTTATCTTCCTTGCTCCACGTAAGAGTCAAGTCGATGTTGTGCAGACAGTAGGTCGTGTTATGCGTATTGCCCCAGGCAAGAAGCGTGGCTATGTGATTATTCCTATTGTGGCAGAGGATGTTGAGAACCCAGAGAAGACCTTAGATCGATCAGAGGAGTTCAAGGTTGTATGGCAGGTACTTACCGCACTTAAATCTATCAATGAAAGTCATGAGCTTGTCGATGGTCGTCTTGATAAAATCGATGACAGAATCGAAGTAATTAGTGTCGTTAATGGAAAGATTAATAAGAGCTCATCAAGCTCCGGTGAAGGCGGCGGTGGAGGCCGTGGCGGAAAGGAAAGCCAAGGCAATCTATTAAAAGATTTAGATCAAAACGTGATAAGAGTTGAGGAAGCTATTAAGTCTGCCATCATCAAAAAGCTTGGTAATAAGAAAACTTGGAAAGACTGGGCTAAAGATGTAGCCTTAATATGCTTTAATCAGGCAAAGAACATCAAGCGTGTACTTGAGGATACTGAACATCCTGAGGCAAAGAAGAGCTTCGATGACTTCAAAAACCAGATGTCGGCATCTATTAATGGTCACATCACTAAAGGTGGTTTAGTTGCTGATGAAACTGCAAGCTTAAGTGATGATGAATTTATCGATATGCTGGCTCAGCATGTTGTTATTAAGCCTGTTCTTGATGAGTTGTTCAAAGAGCATCCTTTTACTGAGAAGAATGCTATTGCATCTTCACTTACTCAGATGCTGGAGACTCTGCAGCGCTATGGTATGCAGGTCGCAACTAATGACTTAAAGAATTTCTACGAAAGCGTGGGATATCGTATGAAGAACGTCAAGTCTTTAGCTGATCGTCAGGCCGTGATCGTTGATCTTTTTGATCGCTTCTTTAAGGTAGCATTCCCTAAACTGCAAGAGAAGCTTGGTATTGTCTATACTCCAATCGAGATAGTGGATTTCATTAACCACTCCGTTAACGATATCCTCAAAAAGGAGTTTAATACTAGCCTAGGCGATCATGGCGTACACATACTTGATCCGTTCACAGGTACAGGTACTTTTATAGCCCGCATGATGTCAGATGATGCCATTATCCCTCGCGCATCATTGCCATATAAGTACCGTCATGAGCTTCATGCATTTGAGCTAGTGCCGTTGTCATATTACATTGCCTCCATCAATATCGAGTCTGTATATGACGAGCTCAAGCCAAACAATGATGAAGAGTACGAGGCGAATAACGTCACCGTATTAACAGACACCTTTGCAACACATGATGCTGATGTGCTGCCGCTGATGTCATCAAACATCCAGCGTAATGCCTCATTACGCCAAAAGGTGGATAAGCTGCCACTGCGAGTCATTATTGGTAACCCTCCATATTCTGTTGGACAGAAGAATGGTAATGATAACAATCAAAATGAGCATTACCCTGAACTAGAACTCCGTTTGAAAGACACATATATCAAGGAAACAACAGATGCTTCAAGCGTTAAAGGAGGATACGACTCTTATAGAAAGGCTTTTAGATGGGCATCAGATAAGATAGGTGACAGTGGAGTCATCGCTTTTATATCTAACGCAGGCTGGATAGAGGCTGGAGATGGCCAAGGTATGCGAAGATGTTTATGCAAAGAGTTTAACTCAATCTATGTATACCATCTTAAAGGCAACCAAAGAACTTCAGGAGAAGAGTCTCGTCGCCAAGGAGGTAAAATCTTTGATGCAGGCTCTCGCTCTCCAATTGCTATCACTATCTTGGTCAAGAACCCTGATTCATCAGAGCATGGTGTTATTAGATTTGGAAGCGTTGATGACTATCTGACTCGTGAGCAAAAGCTCGCTAAGCTGGATCAGATTAAGACCATTACAAGTGCTTCTATGACTGAAATTAATCCTGATAAGCACGGTGATTGGATAAATCAACGCCGAAATGACTTTGCTAAGTTCATTTCAGTTGATGGAAAAAGCCAAAAGGGTTTGGCTGCTTTTAAAAATTATTCTTTAGGTACAAATACTAACAGAGATATTTGGTCCTATAACTCAAGTAAAATCCAGTTAGCTGAGTCTTTCTTAAAATGCATAGAGTTTTTTAACCGGCAGGTAGATGAGTTTAAGCAGCTTGGAAGCGATTTCAAGTATGAAAATGATATAAGAAAGATTAAGTGGTGCGATGACAAGAGACGTCAGCTTAAATCTCTTAGATATGATGATCCTTTTGACGCAACTAAAATTTGTTCAGCAATGTACCGGCCTTTCGTGAAACAGTACCTTTATAACGAGCCTGACTGGATTCATAGAACTGGCCAAATGCCAAAGCTGTTCCCTTATGCAGAAGCTAAGAATTCGGTATTTGGTATATCTGGACTAGGTGCTAAAGAGATTTGTTGCTTTGCAACAAATGTAATTCCTTGCTTAGATAGTGTAGAAAAAGGACAATGGTATCCTCGTTACCTGTTTAGAAAAGCAGAGGACCTTGACAAAGATAATGGTCTAGCCATTGATGAGCACGGCTATGTTCGTGAGGATGCAATTAAGCCTGAGGCAGTTGAGCACTTTAGATCTGCCTATGGAGAAGAAGGTGCGTCAATTGATGCCGATGCTGTATTCTACTATTTCTACGGTATCCTACATTCAAGTGACTACCGCGAGGCATATGCAGCGAATTTAGCTAAAGAAGCGCCTCGCATTCCACGAGTCGAGACTTACCTTGAGTTTAAGGCTTTTGAACAAGCTGGACGCAAGTTAGCTGAACTTCACGTCAATTACGAAAGTGTAACTCCATACAATGGATGCACCATCGAAAAAGCCAACAACGTTCACTACCGTGTAGAAAAGCTTGCTTACGGCAAAATCAAGGGCAAGACTGGTAATGCGGCCAAGGACAAGACATGCATCGTATACAATGAAACTCTGACCATCAAGAACATCCCTCTTGAGGCACAAGAATACATCGTTAATAAGAAGTCTGGTCTCGACTGGATCGTTGAGCGTTGCTGCGTAAAGCAGGATAAAGAAACTGGCATCGTTAATGACTACAACGATTACGCTACAGAGGTTGGAGATGAGAAGTACATATTTAACTTAATCTTACGCGTGATTACAGTAAGTCTTGAGACTGTAAAGATCGTCAATTCTTTACCAAAGCTCAATATCCATCCACTAGATAAATAGTCGTAGTGATATGAACACAGGGTCATGCTTAACTAGGCATGGCTCATTTAAAAAGGCAGCTGTTAGGCTGCCTTTTGTGTAAGTAGGCCGGCCATTTCGCTAGGTAAAAGTGAACCTTGGCTAGAATACTTCAAAAATGCAGAATGGCCTGGAGATGTTGAAGAGATCATAGTCTGCTCACAGGCATAGCCCATGAGAAAAAGTAACAGCTGCAAGAGGCTTGCATAGTCCTTAGCGTACAATGCCTGCTTAGTTTTAGAACTTGCAGGGAGCAAAGGTTGGTATGGCGTTCACTGGATTAGAACAAAGCTTAGTTGGTGGTGCTGATGAGCGTGCTTGTTCATTAGATGAAAATGCACCTTTAGCAACTGTAGATGCGGCTGATGAAGAGATGACTGAACAAGAGGCATCCTTAATCTCAAGCATCTTAGTCATTGGCAATGGCTGTCGTCTGTGTCATGAGCTGTATCGTGAGACACTGCAGGCTACTTCTATGTTAGGTATTGCTTGCGATGTTAAGCATATCACCGACGTACAGGAAGCTAAGCAATACAACATCACACGCAATCCAGCCTTAATGGTAAATGGCGTAGTCTTATGCGCTGCATTACGTCTACGTTCTAATGACATAGCCAAGCTGATGACTGCTTTTGTAAAGCATGGCAAGACCATGTGCTAACTGTTAGCGGTTTCGTCGTGCTAGAGCTATTGGCTGATACAGAGCACTTGCTAGTTGAGGGTAGGTGTCTAGGCATCAACCTGACTGCATTGCGTATGGCAGTTAATTGGGATACGGGCATGTAGAGCTTAATAGAAGCTTTAAGGAGCGGGCGCTGTTAGCATGTTTGCGAGAAGATACTGCACTGATGCATGAAGTCAAATAGCGGTGCAATTGGGTAAATGAGCTATCAATATGCTAAGCTAGCAAACTCTCATAGCAACTTGGTCAAAGGATATAGTCATGCACAGTACTGATGATAAGCCAGCACAAGCTTCAGCTCCTGAATTAGACGTAAAGAGCGTTAAAGACGAGGCAGCATCACAGAGCGCTGTGAATGAGCAAGTATCAGATGCTGGTAATGATGAAGATCAATTCTACTCAATCCTCAGCAAGCTCAAGGAAGCAGTGGATGCTGATCGCGACACCTTAGAAGCTGCTCTGGGAAAGCAAGGTAATGCTGCTACTGCAGATGCAGCTGATGTTAATGAGGCTGCTGATGATAAGGCAAGCGATAAGAGTGTTGAGGCTAATGACGCGCAGGCAGCAAGTAGTGGAGACACTAAAGCATCAGATAGTGAAGCATCATCAAAGTCTGCCCATGTAAGTACGGGACCATTAGCTGCAGCAGCTCATGCTGATAGTGAGAGCGCTGAGCATAGTTCAGAGGACATGGAGAAGCTTAAGAGCAAGCTTAAGCACTTACATCGCTATCATACTGCGCAGCAGAAGGCTATTCGTGAGCATATTGAAGAGCACTTTGGCAAAATCTATCTGCAAGTTGAGGATGTGAAAGATGATGGTCTACGTATCGATATCGACATCATCAAGGCAGAGCCAGAGCATGGTGTAGAGCATACCATTCTTGTGACCAAGGGTATGGGCGCGTATCGTATGCGTCTACCTGAAGAGTTGCTGCAGTATCGCAATCTTGATGAAGTAGAGACAGAAACCAAAGCTAGCGATGTCGAGAATGCCGAGGCTGCTACACGCCACTATGAGCGTTGTGAGCTGTATATGGAACTGCCTGCATCTATGGATATTGAGTCAGAAAAAGATGAGGACAGCTGGCCAATCTCTATGCTCAATGCCTTAGCAAGACTTCCGTATATCTACAATGCTTGGATTGGTCCAGGTCATATCTTTACCTTCAATGACTATCAAGCACCTGGTACCAAGTTCCAAGGCGCAATGTTATTACCTTTAGCACCGCATGAGTCAGTTGATGAAGAGGCTGGTAAGCGTGCTTTACTGTGCGAGCTCCCTGGTGATTCAGGTAAGGTCAAATTCTATCGTGTAGTGCCGCTCTTTGAAGAAGAGCTGCAGTATATTGAAGAGCACTCAGCTAAGACTCTCATGCGCTGCATGGACAAGAGCGCATTTATTGCAGATGCCCATCGTCCATTAACCAAGCTTAGAAAGGTTAAGCCAAAGGTAAAGAATGCCGCTGATGCTTAAGTATTAGTGAGCATGAAAGGCATTGCTGCAGCTAAGCAGCAAGGCCGGTACGCTGGCATTAGCAAAGCGAAAAAGCAGGTGGTCATAGGGTAGGGGCTCACAGAGATTCGGGCCACTTGTTAAAGATCCTCAGCTTAGAATGTCTTTTGCGATTAAGCGTGCTGTGGCGATGATATAGACTGGTGCTGGTTGCGAGGTTTTATACATTGTCCACGACAGCATACGAGCTCATGTGAGTACTGGTCATGGCGCGTTTATAACAAGAGGCAAGAGTTGAGTTTGGCAGCTTAAAGCGCGTGGCTTAATTAATTCAAATTGTTACCATGCTTAATGTCTTCGCGAAGCTAGTTATATGCCATGCATCAAAAGCGTATAAGTACTGTGTTTATTGTATATTAGTATATAAATTATACTATGGGGGGGGGCATGAAATTTTTATGCCACAGTCTAAACACCCAGTATCGTCTCTATCTTGATACAGTGTTTAAGATAGCATCTGCATCACTTAGCAGATGGCTACTACATAGCTTCGATTAGACTGACTAAGTAATCCCGTATAGCCAGCTTTGTTGAGGAAAAACTCTCTAAGAATAAGCTGCGCGTCTTTATCCATAT
>Garnier_p2__coassemble_1051_pt1 | contig 39294 bp, 20 predicted proteins | sample Garnier_p2__metabat2_high_PE_037 | metagenome-assembled genome bin Garnier_p2 | reverse complement strand
TTTAGCAAATTGTCCAATCTTATATGTGCTCATAATAAATGTATATTAACACATTCATCTATATTTTTCAAAACTGTTAATTGCTCCTAGATAGGGCCTTTTTATCGATGCGTTTCTTTACAGAACTGCAATTTGCACTTTGCTTTTGACTAGTTGTATGTGCAGTCACATACCTCCATGACAGCACTTTAAGTTAGTGATGATGCAGACGCACTTATAAATACTTGAGGAAGCATGGATGCACGATCTGTGAGCGTTTTGCTCCGAATGCTCGCATCTATTATGGATCTGTAGCTATTTAGATATAATGAGGTTCCTTTTTAGATCCCCACCAATGGCTTCGGTCATCAAATTGCACAGAGTTCGAGAATCTTTGGGGTCTGTCTTCTTTGGCTTAAATAACATTGTTAAATGCAGCTCTATGGTTGTCAAAGCAAGTGGACAGAAGCTTACAGATATTAACTCTGATCGCCTCTTATTGTTCATAGTCCATCTTGCCTATGTATCGCGGCATTCATTAATGCTCTCTTTAGTTGCTTGCATATAGCTGTGCACTTAGCTCGTTGAGTGTGAGCTGGTAGTGTGATTTTCTTTGCTCAAAGAGGCTTTTACATATACAAGTAGATCAAAAGATGAGTAATTTCTTTTGGCAAAAGAATAGTGACTGTTGAGTAGCAAGATTATGGAAGAAAACAAGAACAAGGCATATTTAGATGAGAGAGCAAGTTCATTTCAAGGCAGTGTGAAAAGTCAGAGTCATGCAGATGTGAGTGCAGGTAGCAGCGTATCTGAATGCTGCTCAGAGAATAAAGCTAACGGCCCTCAAGCCATAGCAAGTAATGAGGTAGATACACCCATTAGCAATGTTGATAAGCTCAGCTGGTCAATCATCATCGTCTTAGGCATGCTTAGTGCCTTTGGACCAATATGCACAGACTTGTACTTGCCTGCAATTCCTACCATCACAAAAGAGCTGATGACAGACCCATCCACTATGCAGCTGACATTAACAGCATCATTTTTCGGACTTGCCATCGGTCAGCTGATTATTGGACCACTTTCTGATGCCTATGGTCGCAAAAGACCGCTGTACAATTGCTTGGTGATGTTTGTTTTGTCCTCTTTATGGTGTGCCTATGCTCCAAGTATCAATCAGTTGATTGTAGCAAGGTTCTTTCAGGGCATATCAGGTGCTAGTGGTATCGTTTTATCGCGTACTATTGCTTGTGATATGTACACAGGCCCACGTCTAACTAAGTTCATGTCACTATTGATGACAGTTAACGGTGTGGCACCGATATTAGGTCCAATTATGGGCTCTGCTATTGTTTCAGTGTGGGCATGGCCAGTATTGTTTGTGTTTTTGGCCTTGTGGGGAGCGGTGTTACTCTTTTGCACAGTGACAGTCCTCAAAGAGACTCATCCTGTGCAAAATCGTTCAGCGAATCTTTTAGGATCTATCAAGGGCATGCTCAGCGAGCTAACTAATGTACGCTTCGTACTGTTGAGCTTAGCCTTATCGTTTGTGATGGGCGCATTCTTTGGCTACTTAGCCTCTTCACCTTTTATTTTTCAATCAATCTATGGTCTTAGTCCTTTTGGCTACTCCATTGTGTTTGCAATTAACGCATTCTCCATTGGTGTAGCTGCCAATATTGCAGGTTTTCTTACCAAATACTTGAAAGAAAAGACCATTGTGTACGGTGCCATAAGTATGCAGATTCTTTTGTGCATTGTATTTATTGCAGTGGTGAGCTTGCAGCTAGATAATTTATACATAGTAGCTTTGATTTTAGGCTTATTTGTCTCAATGATGGGCGCAGCACAGACAGCAGGCTTTGGCATTGTTATGGGGGCTCGTAAAGGAGGCGCAGGATCTGCCTCGGGTATCTTTGGCGTTCTTACTTTCATTTTTGGTGCGATTACCTCTCCTTTAGTGGGCTTAATGGGAGAGCAATCTATGGTGCCGATTATGGCAACTATGTCAGTCTGTTCGCTTATGGCTATTTTGTGCTTTGCTCTAGCGCAGCGTTTTCATGATGGACAGGCTCACGAAGTTGCTCACTAGCTGTATTGGTATGATCTTATATATTGATGTAACTTGCCAAAAGTGACAACGGATAGCATGTGCTAAAATTCACTATACGAGTCAAGAAAAAGGTTTAGTGCTTATGAATATTCTTATGGCCCTTTCTCAGCGAGAGATTACTGGTGCTGAGGTGTATGCAGCAACATTAACTGAGCAGTTGATGAAACGTGGTCATAAAGTCGTAATCGTTTCTGACACACTAACTGTCAAAAGCGACGCTCTGTTTATACCACTAGCCTTCAATGAGCGCTCCCTTGCTGATCGCTTTAGTCATGTGCGCACATTGTGCAGGATCATTAAGGAGCATGACATTCAAGTAGTGCATGCTCATTCACGCGCTTCGGCATGGAGCTGTGCAATTGCGTGCAAGCTCTGCCGTATCCCGCTCATCACCACCACACATGGTCGACAGCCAGTTCACCTAAGCCGCAAGATCAACAAAAGTTTTGGTGTTAAGAGTATTTGCGTATGCGAAAACATTCGTACTCAGATCTGCAATGATCTGGGCTATGCTCAAAAAAATACCATTCTGCTAAGAAATCCTGTGGATGCGACTGCATTTAATTTTACTCCTAAGAGTACAAGCAAGCACAAGGGTGATAACGTTCTTAAGAGCAACAATCAAGATGATAAGCACGAGATCTTAGTTGCTCTAGTGGGGCGCTTATCTGGGCCTAAGGGTGATGTCGCTTATGAGGTACTTAGCAAGTTAAGCGAGCATAAGCACATTCAAGTTCAGATCATTGGTAGTAAGTTTATCCCTGAGCGCTTTAATAAGTTTGAGAATCTAGAAAACGTCCATTTCCTTGGTTATCGTACTGATGTTCCTGAGCTCATGAAGAAAGCTGATGTAATTATCGGCGCAGGTCGCGTTGGTATCGAGGCTATGCTTACCGGACGCCCTCTGATTGCAGTTGGCGAGGCTATCTATGAAGGTCTGGTCACTAAAGCAAATATTGGCGCAGTGCTGAGCTCAAACTTTGGCGATATCAACTCAATTAATGAGACCCATTTGGACTTTTCAACGCTTAAAGATGATGTTGAAGCTGCAGTAAAGCTTACAGGCGATGAACTTGCAGATCTTAAAGACATCATTAAACATGAGTTCGATATGGAGCGTATTGTTAACACTGTAGAACAGCTCTATAGCCGCACTTATGTCGAGTACAAACGCTATGAAATGCCAATTATCATGTATCACCGTGTGGTAGATAGTCCTGATGAAGTCGGTGTGCATGGTACTTATGTAACCAAAGAGCTGTTTAAAAAGCACATGCAAGTGCTTAAAGATAATGGCTATCGTACCGTTACTTTTAAGGAGCTTGCAGAGGATCATTTACTTACTAAGCGCTTTGATAAGGGCAATAAGTTTGTCGTCTTAACTTTTGATGACGGCTATGAGGATAACTATCGTGTGATGTTCCCAATCTTAAAAGAGTTTGGGGCCAAAGCTGTGATCTTCTTGCTATCAGAGTCTAAGTACAATGAGTGGGATGTTAATAATCCTCATAATCCAGAAAAACGCTTTGATCTTATGAGTGAAGAGCAGATTAAAGAGATGGCAGCCTACGGTGTTGAGTTTGGTGCGCATACTAAGACTCATCCTTACTTATCAAGTTTGCCTATTGAAGAGGCTCGTGAGCAGATAGTCCAATGCAAGCAAAAACTTGAGCAAACCTATGGACAGCCGTTTATTACTTTTGCCTATCCATATGGCGATCTTAACGATGAAGTGAAATCTGAAGTACGAAAAGCCGGCTTTACTTTTGCCGTATCTACTGACTCAGGCGAGATCAATGTAGATTCTGATCTCTTCCAAATTCGTCGTATTGGCATCTTCCCTCGCAATAGCATGCTGACTTTCCGTCGTAAGATTTCAGGCTATTACAACTTCATCAAGATGCGTCGTGAAGAAAAGGCCTATGGCCACCACAAGTAACACCATTAAGCCATAAGTCGTTAGAAAAGTGCATCTAAGAAAAAGTGCCTACATGCAGGCATGGCCATAAAGTTAGTGGATACAATGATGCACTATGGGGCGGGTAATAAGTAAAAGGCCCGCATGAGCGGGCCAATGAAAGCAGCTATACTGGGCATTTCGGGATCTGCCACTAAGGTGGGGTTAGTATAGCCGCATGATAATTATCAGTTGCCTACACAGGGATTAAGGCATTTTTCTTTTTGGCAGCAGCTCCCATAGCTGCAGCTTGCATGACGTCCTTTTCAGTGTAAGTAACAGTGGTATTGGTATCGAGGTTACGGATAGTAACATCGAGCTGATCAAATGGGATTTCGATGTTGTGATCACGGAAGAGGCGTAAAGCCTCAGTGCTTAAGTAGTCATAAACTGCCTTACGCTTACCGATCTCGTTAACAAAGACCTCACACATAATAGTAACAGCCGATGCATCTAAGCTCTTGATAAAGACCAATGGCTTCTTGTCGCGATTTAAGTCGCGACAACGACGGATAATACCGCGCAGGATGTCTTTAGCCTTATTAGTATCAGCATCGTAAGCCACACCGATAGCAAATTCAAGTTTAGTTACAGTATTAGATAGCGACCAGTTAGTCACTGCAGAGGTAATGAATTGCTTATTCGGAATAACCACCTCTTTGTTGTCAAAAGAGGTAATGGTAGTAGCACGAATACGTATACGGCTAACAGTGCCTGAAAGATTAGAGAGCGTTACGATATCGCCAACGCGTAGCTGTCTTTCAAACAGAATGATGATACCTGATACGAAATTACCGAAGATCTCTTGCAGACCAAAACCGAGACCCACAGATAAGGCAGCAACCAGCCACTGCAGATTATCCCAAGAGATTCCCAAGGCACTAGCTGCGAAGATAACGCCTAAGGTGGTAATGGTATAAGAGGTAATAAGCTTAATCGTGTAGCTTGTAGACTTAGCTTCAACTCCCTTTCTGATCATAAAGAGTCTTTCAATGAGCAGAGGTAAGTTGTGATTCAAGACTACAGCTACAATGACAATGACAATAGCTAGCAGTACATCGCCTAAAGACAGAGTTGAGCTAATGGTTTGTCCGTCAACAATCTTGATGCTCTCCCAAAGGTAGATATGGTCAAGATATGTAAGTACACCAGCTAGATCATTCCATTGTTGGTACATGAAGTAGATAAAGACAGTGAGCAAACAAGCATTAAACAGCTTATAGGCACGGCCGTTTACTAACTCCAATCTAAATGACTCGAGGCGTTGCTTACCTTGCATCTCAGGTGTTGCTGTTGCAGTTGCGGTTAAGTTTGCAGCGTTGGCTTGTGCTTCATGTTGCTGTTGCATACGGCTTCTAATAGCAGAGAGCATCTTCACCTCAGCCACGTATAACTCACGACGTAAGGTGTTAGATAGGATGAGATACAAGAAGCAGATATACAGAGTAATCGCAACACGGTTGAGCAGCTGAATAACGGTGTAGTAATAGCCAAGACCCAGCATTACAGTGATGGTAAGCGGGGTGATAATACTAATTATGGATATGGTCCAGAAGGTCATATCTGGCTTAACACGCTCAATGGAGCGTTTAACTGTCTTAATGGCAAAGAAAGTTAGGTATAAGAAGCCAAAGACCATCAATGGATAGCCAATTACATCGCCAGAAATCTTAGTTGGCTCAGCCTCACGCATATTGGCAATCATCAGCATAGGAATGGATACAAACCACAGCTGATCGATAATGGCGCGGTTTTGCGCAATGACTCGTGGAGAGACTGAGAAGTGACGCTGCACTAATGAGTTCGGCTCCATGATATGGCGCATATACAAAAAGCAGATGAGATGCAGCATGAGCAAGAAGGTGATGTTCTTTTGCGCGTCAGAGTCATCCACAGTAAAGAATATAAAGATGGATCCTATTAACGTGATAAATGCCACCTTGGGCAGAATCAAGAAGAAATGATAAATCAGCGCTCTTGGAGTGACGGTGTAATTGTCGGAAGCTTTATCTAATCGCAATGCGAGTTCATTGGTTAATCTGACAAAGAAAGGAGTTGCTCTCTTGAAGATAAAACCAATGAGAAGCAGAGGAATTAATACCTGCAGATAGTTAATTAAAATCTCATGGGTAACCAGTTCTGTGGTGGTATATCGTAAGAAATTACGGAACTGCAGCATGAAGGTTGGGTAGAAGTTAGTGATGAAATCAAGACTAATACCCTGATTGCTAGCAAGCCAGAACAGATGGTCATTAATGGAGGTGGTCAGCGTGCCTACAGTAGTATTGAGCTCGTTGTATTTAGCACGCAGATCAATAGCGATGGTGAGTCCATCAGACATAGTGTTGTAAAGCTCATCTGACAGGGCTCTTCTTTGACGGATAAGCTGAATTAACTGCTCACGATAAGGCTCATAGCTAGGATCACGACGAATCATATCGTCAACAAAGATCTGAATATCAAAGATCTGCTCACGATAGCTACGTAACTCATACATGTACAAGTTGAGATTAGGAATGAGCTCATCAAGCTTAAAGGAGATAGAGATCTTTGGTAGCTCACCAAGCTGACGATTTAAAAGACGTGAGAGGATAACACTACCAGATAAGTCAGACAGCTGCTCTTTGAGGCTCTTGTCGATTTGGCGGGCGCTGTTAAGCGCTGAGGTCACATCTTGCAAGTCTTTTTTAAGACGAGCATTGTCAGATAAGGTCTTATCAATATTATTCGCAAGCTCACTGTTGTATTTAAATTCAGCAGCTAGCTTAGGAATAGAGATATCTACTTCGTTTTCGTTGAGTTCAGGGCGATTAACAATTTCATTGTTAAAGAGAGTGTTTTGCTTGGCTCTAACGTTAGATAAGTAGTTATTGAGGTAGTCTTTTTGCAGATTACCAATACGAATCTTGTAATTAGCAATATCCTGGAAAGTGGTTAAAGATCTAAGCTCACTTTGTAACAGGGCGTTTTGCTTTTCAAGCACAAAGACTTCAAAAGACAGCAGGCTTGACTCGTCAGATAAGAGATGCACAGTTGGATCGTTCAAGCGCTTAGAAATCTCAAAGATAGTGGCGTTATTAGCTGTAATGATGTTTTGTGCACGTGAAGGTAAGATCTGCATAGAGTTATATGCAGAGGTCGACTCATTGAGTTGCTCTTGTACGCTGTTAAGACGCTCGGTAAGAGTAGCAATAAGCTTGTCTGCCTCTTGAGCGTTTCTAAACTTGATCTTTGGAGGTGCGCGATTATAGAGGTTATTAGCATTGCTAAGTGACTGCTCTAAGTCAGATAGCATTTCTTTTGCTCTCTCAAACTCAGTGGTGATGAGAATTTCTTCTCTAACCACAGCGTCGTAGATGTCAATGACATCGATAGCATGCTTAAGGATTGCTTTGGATCGGTTTTTTTCATCTTGTGTTAGGTTGGGGTCGCTCTCAATGCCCTCAAGACGCTGCAAGAGTACAGCACGATCAGGCACCATATCATTAACGGCCACACTCTTTGTCTTAGACGCAGCTTTTAGTGCAGCTTTAGGATCGCTTAGAGTATGGTCAGCATTAATGTCGGTGCTCAATAAAGAGTTAAGCTCATGAGAAATGTTCAAAGTCTGAACACTTTTACTCTGAGCACTAGCATTTGCTGTGTTGTTTTCAGCTGCTTGTGGAGCAGTCTTGCTAGTTGCTTTGCTGTTATTGCCAGTAAGCTGATCGGTAAGACTAGCTGCGGTGGCGCTGCCTATACAAGTATATGAAAGACAAACAAACAGCATTGCATATACAACTGCTTGGAATGCTGATAAATACGATCTCTGCATACTAAGATTCCTTGAGCGTCAGTGTTAGTCACACAAAGGACAAAACTCAATCCTATACATCCAAAGGGCGCAATGTGATGAATCAAGAGATTAAGATAAATTGTGCAAATTATAACAGTGCAACCATTTTCGTTGCATACAGATAAATCAAAAAGACCATTTTTTTCGCCATCGTGACCATCTGTCTTTAGGCTAATCATAGAGGGTTAATGAACATGTATGCTTAAGTTTATTTAAGGCATGTACATGCTAAATGACAAGGATGGTTAGCCTGATGCATCATATGCCATAAACAGTGATAATTTGTATGGTGCAAAGTGCTGTTTAATTTATAAATTGTGATATCATGTGCACTCAGCGATAGCCTTGAGGCTGTTGCTAAGCCCATGCGTAGCATGTTTCATGCAGTTTGCCTTGAGTTTGACAAGACAAATTCCAACCCTATCAAGCGACGTTTGCTCATCGCGGGCACAATTTAAGTTATCCCTCCGAAATTCAGCAATCTTTGCTTGACGACATGGTTACTCTGAACCATTGCACTTCTAAGTTTTCCAAACTTTCCCCTGACAATGCACTTGTGTTTAGGTAAGAGCTTGAGCTCGTTACCTGAGGCTGTATGTCTTTGTGCAGCGTCTTTGCCGTGTGTAGGTTCATTTTGGATTAAAAGTTCAATCTCTCTCCTTAGAGTCTATCTTTCTAGGCGTATTAAACGATTAACTAAAGCTGAGCATCATAATGACGCTAGAGTAAGGTTAATAACTTTAGCAAGCTGCGCTTATAGATGTGAGTACTATCTTTACTAGCGCTTGTTAGTCTTTCATTGCCTTGTAAATTAGATAGCTCGTAATAGGTTTAAAACTAGCATCAGTTGAGCACTTAAAGTCTTAAAACTTAAGAAAGACCAAAGCTTAGCTTTAATAGCTCAGCATTTAAAACATCATGGTCAATACTTAAGCACAAGGCTAATGCTAGTGATGTAAAAGTTTTTGGGCACTACTTAATGGCTTTTAGCGAGCTTAGAGAGTGTCATATTAGGTGTGAATTAATACTCGAACCATCTTATATGCCAAAAGTGTACTGCCATGATGCAGGTGTCTAATGCACGGCAGTCATATACAAAGCACAGGTAGAGTTGAAACTTGTCAAGATGGTGAGAAACGATTTGATTGTTAGCTTCGTACCCACATAGTCTTGCTTGTGGAGTAATAAGCTACAAATGTTTTTGCTCAGCGCCTTTGGGTGCTGATATTTTTGGCCTGAGCCTGATTTGCTAGGTCAGCCTTACTAGATCAAATACTAAATTTTAGTCCACGATTTTGGTTTAGATGAGGCCTTGCCAGGCTCTTTGCTACTGTAATCTTTTAAGTATGAATCTTAACGAACTCAAAAATACGCCAGTTGCACAGTTAGTTGATATGTGTGAGCAGGCTGGTATCGAAAACACCGCCAGATTAGGTAAGAAAGAAATTATCTTTAACCTGCTCAAGCTTTGTGCTCGCACAGGTGAGGATATTTTTGGTGAAGGCGTAATCGAAATCCTGCCTGACGGCTTTGGTTTCCTGCGTAGCGCTGATAGCTCCTATTTAGCAGGACCTGACGATATTTACGTATCTCCTTCCCAGGTTCGTCGTTTCAACCTCCGTACTGGTGACTCCATTTCAGGCAAGATTCGTCCTCCTAAAGAGGGTGAGCGCTACTTTGCTCTGTTAAAGGTTGATACTGTTAACTTCGAGCAGCCTGAAAAGGCCCGTAACAAGATTCTCTTTGAGAACTTGACTCCTATTTTTGCCCAAGAGCGTATGCGCCTTGAGCTTGGTAACGGCTCAAAAGAAGATATCACTGCACGTGTTATCGATCTGACTGCTCCTATTGGTAAGGGTCAAAGAGCGCTGATCGTTGCTCCTCCAAAGGCCGGTAAGACTGTTTTACTGCAAAACGTAGCTCACTCCATTTCTGCTAACAATCCAGAGGCTGTACTCATCGTGCTGCTTATCGATGAACGTCCTGAAGAAGTTACTGAAATGCGTCGCATGGTTAAAGGTGAGGTAGTTGCCTCAACTTTCGATGAGCCAGCTGCACGTCACGTTCAGGTAGCTGAGATGGTAATTGAAAAGGCCAAGCGTTTAGTTGAGCACAAGCGCGACGTTGTTATTTTCATGGACTCCATTACTCGTTTAGCACGAGCTTACAATACCGTTGTACCTGCCTCTGGCAAGGTTTTAACTGGTGGTGTTGATGCTAATGCTCTGCAAAGACCAAAGAGACTCTTTGGTGCGGCTCGTAATGTTGAGGAGGGCGGCTCACTAACCATTATCGGTACTGCACTTATCGACACCGGCTCTAAGATGGATGAAGTTATTTACGAAGAGTTCAAGGGCACCGGTAACATGGAACTGCATCTGTCTAGAAAGATTGCAGATAAGCGTGTTTACCCTGCAATTGACGTTACTCGTTCAGGTACTCGTCGTGAAGAGCTGCTCACCTCTCCTGATGAGCTGCAGAAGATGTGGGTACTGCGTAAGTTCCTGCATCCTATGGGTGAGATTGAGGCTATGGAGTTCCTGCTCGATAAGCTTTCCATGACCAAGACTAATGACGAGTTCTTCAGTGCAATGACCCGTCAAAAGCAGTAATAGCTTCTGCGCCCCTATTTGTGACTGCGCAGTAATAGCTACTGCGCCACCAATCGCGACGGCGCAGTAATCGCTACTGCTATAGAAATCGCGACGGCTTACGCCCTTGCAAGTCTTAGCAAAAAAGGCCACATCATGTGGCCTTTTTTGATCGTAAATGACTAAATGCCTTGGTCGCATCCATGAGGCATGCACATTCAAAAATAGAAAAGATCTCATACTCGTAATTGGGTATGAGATAACTAAACATCTTGTGCATTGAGAAGCTAAAGCTCTTTTGGAAAATGAGCGGCTATATAGTCATGGCACATGAGGCAGAACTCATCAAACTTATGGTGCTCATCGTTAGCTACTTTATGGTTAACGATTTGCATCTTTAAGTCGTGAGGCTCAAGTGTAGGCACCTTTTGTTTAGCAGCTAGCTGCATAAAGCCATCGGCACGCCAGCGATATTCATCATAAAAAGGGAATGAGCCAATTACATCACGACCAATATTGTCAGCAATGTGGGCAGGTCCCGTACTTGGGCTTACGATGAGATCGCATTGCTCAATAAGCGCGATGACATTGGACATATCACCCTTGTTGATCAATAGCTTGAGATTGTCATATGGAATCTCAATATCATGAAAGCTTTGCTGTCCATAGCTTGAGATGATAAAGAGAATATGAGGAAAATCTTTAGCTAGTTGCAAGGCAAGTTTTACATAGTCATCAGGATGGTAGCTATAGCCCTTTTTGAAAGTAGAGATGCACAATGGATTGATGATAATCATATCCTTGTATACGCGTTGTGCAGTGTGACTGTTTATAGCATTATCATGTGCACTGTGCTCATGAGTCTGATGATTATCCTGCTTTGCTCTGTGCTTAGGTACCAAACCTGTGATTGGGTCAGCCTCTTTAGTTAGATAACCAAGCTTAGTTAGGTAATCTTGAATAAAGTGACGAGCCTCTGGGCTTGCCTTGATGATGGATTTTTGTAGATCAAGTTCATTAAAGGCTTTTAGATAGCGCTTTTTATCTAATGTCTTAAGCAGGAATTGGAAGCCAAAGATTTCATGTTGTGCGCGGCGTGAAAACGGACGAATAAAAGGCAATCTTGATGTGTATAAAGCTCTAGTGTATGAGTAAGTTAGTACTTGTTTGCACTTTGATGTTAATGACAGCTTAATGTAATGTCGGTTACGCTCCGTCATAATGAGCAGATCAGTTGCTTCCCAATGATCTTGCTGTTGCTCGTGGACAAATGGTTTAGCTGCAGGACCTTGCTCAATAATATCGCTAGCGCTTAAGAAGTTGCGATTTTCTCCATTGAGCTCTTTAACAAACTCATCTTCATTAAAATCACCGTCCAAAATGTAGTAACGGTCGGCTAGATGAAACTGTTTGTAAAAGAAAAATGATGCCAAGTTGCACATAAAGCTAATCTTAGCATCGGGATACATGGCTCTAAGCACGTGCAGGGCAGGAATATAAACTACGCTATCGCCTATGCCTGACTTCATGAAAACACTGATACAGTGTGGATTCTTGAGCATCGGTTCAAAGAGCATAATAACTTCTCTAATTATTAAACAAGCCTAAACAAGTTGATGATATAAAAACGCCGTATCACCATATCTAAAATTAGATGCTGACTATAAAACACAGATGCATTTGGAAGCATCAAAGCAAGTGTCGCTATCACCTTGAGTTCATTCAACTTAATGAGTGTTCTAGGCAAGTATACAGCGTATGTTTAAATCTAGTGAGCCTCAGCCCACGTATCTCCAACACCAATGCCAACCTTGAGCGGGACTTTAAGGGTATAAACATTCTCCATAATGGAGGTAACCTTTTGTGTAAAGGCCTCAACAAAGTCTTCTCGCACTTCAAAGAGTAGCTCATCATGCACTTGTAAGGTTAGACGCACAGCATCCTTTTCTAAGGTATCAATGTACTTTTGTACCTCGATCATGGCCTTTTTGATGATGTCGGCAGCACCACCTTGCATAGGAGCATTGATAGCGGCTCTTTCAGCAGCTCTAAGAGCAACGCCTGTACTCTTGATGCCCGGAATCATTACTCTAAAGCCAGAGAGAGTAGGGGTGTAACCTGTTTCTTTAGCCTCACTAATGATGCTTTCCATCAGCGACTTGATGCGTGGATAACGAGTAAAGTAAGTCTCGATGTAGGCCTTGGCCTCTTTAGAGGACATGCCAGTTTGCTTAGCTAAGCCGTGAGAGGACATACCGTACATGAGACCAAAGTTGGTGGCCTTTGCATGGCTACGCTCATCATCGGTGATTTCATCAACACTCTTGCCAAGTACCTCTGATGCTGTGAAGCGGTGAATATCCAGATTGCTATTAAACGCACGAATAAGACCTGGATCATCTGAGAAGTGGGCAATAAGTCTTAACTCAATTTGTGAGTAGTCGGCAGAAACAAGCTTATAACCTTGTGGGGCGATGAAGGCAGTACGAATTTGCTTGCCCTCTTTGCCTCGGGACGGGATATTTTGCAAGTTAGGATCAGAGCTTGATAAGCGACCAGTTACAGTTCCTGCAAGGTTAAAGACAGTGTGAATACGGCCAGTACGCTTAGAGATATAGGTAGGCAGCTTATCAAGATAGGTTGAGATAAGCTTGCTTAAAGCACGATAACGCTGAATCAAGCCTACAATTTCAAACTCGTAGCTAATGTCGCTTAATACATCATCTGCAGTTGAGTAGGTAGGATTGCCATCTTTATCCATCTTAATGGACTTACGAGGATAAGGAATGCTTAAGTTCTCAAAGAGTATACGGCCAAGTTGTTTTGGCGAATTGATGTTAAAGGTCTCGCCTGCAATGTCATAGATGTCCCTCTCTAAAACATGCAGACTTGATTTTAAAGTACGTGACTGATTATTAAGCTCGGTACTATCTAAGTAAGCTCCTGAGCGCTCCATGAGATATAGAACTTCATTTACTTGGCAATCGAGCTCACAAAGTCTTGGACCATCTGCTAGCTCATTAATTTCATCCTTGAGCTTTTCATACAGACGGTAAGTAATATGGGCATTCTGACAGGCATAGTCTTTAAAAGTGCTGATATCTAAGGATTGAATCGCATCAGACTTCTTGTCTTTTACATCATTAATCTCAAGCGGGGTATATTTTAAGTACTGCTCGCTCAGTAGTCTTAGATCAGCCTTTAAAGATGAGTCGAGAATATGAGACATAATGATAGGGTCAGCGCCTATACCTTTTACCTCTATGCCATTAAAGAATAAGCATAGACGTGCCTCTTTGCTGTTAAAAGAAACTTTCTTAACCTTCTCGTCATTAAAGACAGGGCCGAGAACCTTTTTAATATCATCTAGCTTGAGCTGCTCTTGAGCCATTAAATAATTATGGCTTAGAGGAATGTAGTAGGCCTCTTGAGTACTACAGCACAAGGAGACGCCCACAATAATTGCATCGCTTGGCTGTACCTCATTGGTAAAAACTTCAAAGGCAAAGTACTCAGCTTGAGTAAGCTTTTCTTTAATATCTTCAAGCTCACTTAAAGAATAGATAACCTTAAAGATATCTTTATAGTCATCAATATTTTCACGACGACGTGATGAAGTGCCTGATAGTGCAGCATCATCTTTTAAAACTTGAGGGCCTAGGATATTAGATGTATCGTCATTGTTGCTTGAGGAGCTCTCACCAATGATCATTTGCTCAGAGTTTTCAAGCATCTTAAGGGCATCAGCACCAGTGGCAGTAGTGCCCATAGTGCCAGAAAGACCTTCTGACTCTTTCTTTTTGATTTGCTCATCAGCAAAACGATGGAACTCTAAACGCTCGAACAGCTCGATTAGTGCGTCGTGATTGTCTTTAGGTAAAACAAGCTCATCAATTCCAATAGGAAGAGGCACATCAGTTTTGATGGTAGCAAGCTTGTAGCTAAGTTCAATATTGTCCCATTGCTCTAAGAAACGCTCTTTAAAAGAAGCAGCGCCTCTAAATGACAGATTCTTAACTTCATCGATCTTCTCTTTAACTTCATAAATGCCGCCCATAGCATTTAATAGAGCGCTAGCTGTTTTATCGCCAACGCCTTTCATGCCTGGAATGTTGTCGGCACTATCGCCTTTTAAGGCGAGCAGATCGATGATGAGATGAGGAGGTACACCATACTTTTCGTACACCTGAGCAGCGTCGAAATGGATGTTCTTCATCGTGTCTAAGAGCTCAATATCGTCATTAACGAGCTGAGCTAAGTCTTTATCGCCTGTGCAAATAACGACTTTATAACCAAGCTTCACGGCCTCAAGCGCATAAGAGCCTAAAACATCATCAGCCTCAACACCAGGTACTGAAACAAGTGGGATGCCCAATGCTTTAACTAAGTTATTGACTGGCTCAATTTGTTTGCGCAGATCATCAGGCATCGGTGGACGAGTTGCCTTGTACTCAGTGTACATTTCATTGCGAAAACTTGGGCCTTTAGCGTCAAAGACAGCAATAACTTTTTGGTTTTTGAAATCGTTGAGGAGGCTGCGGAACATTCTGGTGATTAAAAATACCGCACCAGTTGGGAATCCATCTTTGGTTGAGAATGATTGGCGGGCTGCGAAGTAAGCGCGAAAGAGGAAGGATGATCCATCAATCAGGATCAATTGCTTGGAGTCAGACATAGTACTTTAGAGCCCTTGTGTTTAAATTCATCTCATGCCGATTGCTGATATCTCAACTACGGTCAAGATGCTAAGGCTCCAATATGCCTGTGTCATTACGCTTATTGCGATACAGAACTAATCGGCTCATTTCCCGATTGCACAATGTACGTAGTATGAGTTGCTTGCCTTAACCCATACCACTCTTGCACAGTCGGGAAACTAACTGTAACTACTTGCCTAAAAGCCTGACGTTTAGCGTCCTATACCCATGGCTTTGTAGACACATCATCCACAGCTATGTATATATTAGGATATGATGAGAAAAAATGAAACTTATCTGACGAAAAAAAACGATGAATGTTGCAAATTTCATCTGTTTATGGTGTAAAATCGCGGCACATCTAAATATAAGTTTAGATACCGGTACAAGTCGCAATAGCGACATCTTGGGTGGCAGACAAGAGTATCGGCCTCTTTGTAAGTCAGTATGTATGGCTATTGCGTTTAACTATCTAAGCACAGATAGTACAGGGCAATAGGCCTCTAATGCTGTAACTTAGTATCAGGACAGGCATGTTTAGCATGGTCTAGTCGATTGATAAAAACAATAGAGGCATCTGAAAAATAAACACATAAGACGCTCTAATCGGCGGATCTCTTTGAGTTTGTAAAGCTTAACGTGTACATTACTCGATTGTGTACAGTGATTATTTTCAGATAAGATGCTTAAGTTGATGTAGCTGCTCAGGCCCTCCATCTTACTCTACATAGTGCTACAAGAGTTATTTAGCAGCATCAGTCAATCGTACTTCTCCATGCATCTAAGCTAGATGCACTTTTATAGAACATTCTAAGTCCCATCTTTGTTATTGCGTGCACTTTAGATAGCTGAAGTTATACATGCTGATAATTAAGCAGTGCTGTACTTGCTGCATGTCTCTACGAGAGAGTGCAACAATAGGCACCTTAACGCTAAGCGCCATGCTTTCACATTTTTAGATAAGCCATCTATTATGACTGAGCGTATAGAGTGGGAGTAGGCGGTATTTGAGTAATAATTATGTTGCAAAATAACTATCCATTACGTCGACTGTTCTTGCTGCACATCTTCATCATTGTTTTAAGTAACTACACAGTGCAGATTCCAATCACTATTTTTGGCATCGAAACTACCGTAGGTACTTTCACCTTCCCATTTGTCTTTGTAACTACTGACCTGACTGTACGTCTGTATGGCCCTCAATTAGCACGTAAAGTAATCTTTTTTGCTATGTTCCCAGCCTTAGTTGCATCGTATATCGTGGGCACTATTTTTGAGTTTGGCGAGTATCAGGGCTTTGCTGCCTTAGGCACTTTCTCAATCTTTGTATTCCGTATTGCAGCAGCATCATTTGGTGCTTACCTCTTAGGTCAGATTACCGATATTCTCGTATTCCAGAGATTACGTAAGTTAAAGCAGTGGTGGGCCGCTCCTGCAGCATCATCAGTCTTTGGCAACCTGCTTGATACTTTTGCTTTCTTCTCCATTGCTTTCTACCAGTGTGTAGATCCATACATGGCAGCAAACTGGGTGTCTTTAGCCTGGGTTGATTATGCCGTTAAGCTGATCGTATGCCTGGCTATCTTTGTGCCAATCTACGGTATGTTCTTAGCTTTCTTAGCTAAATACGTCTTTCGCCGTCCGTTAGGCGCCGAGGGTATCCTAAGCTAAGGCAAGATTCCAAAACGCTTCAAATAAAAGGCCCCAGTAAGCTACAAAGCTACCGGGGCTTTTTATTTTTCAATTTCTAAGGCGTTACCTTCCTATCTAACCTAAACAGCTCAGGCCTATACAAGCATAATCATCCTACATGCAAGCTATGGAGGTCACTGTCATCAAGTGCAAACATGCTTAAATGTATGCCTCCATTTACCTTGTTATAGCCAATGGGCCTGATGTTTTGGTTACTTTAGGTCAAACTGATGGCCTGTCATGCTATTAATTTGGCGGAACATAGTTTTAAACATAAGAGGCACACTATCTTTACCGCGCTTTTGCATGGCTTCGCTAACTAAGATGGCCATGCCTGGTTTGGTCTTCTTTTTGATGGCGTGGTCGATGACTTTATTCATGTTTAAGTTTTGTCGCTGCAGTTCTTGTTCATTAAGAGCACCAAAGATAGCATTAGTAGCCTTGCCTGTAGATCGCTCGTATTGCTTGACTCGATTATGGTCAAGTTCATTCATCATGACTTCATCGGCCATGGCTTTGATCTTAAGTAGCGCCTCCTTATTGTCATGTGCAGAGCTAGCAGACAAGAGCTCTGAAATATCAGCAGAGTCAGTATTAGCAGTGCTAGAAGGACTTTCTTGAGCACTTGACGCCTCATTTACTAAAGAGAGTGAGCTCTCATCGAGGTTTTGCTGAGCAAGATTTTGATCAAGCTCCTTATCAGTATAGGTAAGCTCTTGCTCCTCTTGATCTGCAATAGCTATTGGCTCTATGGTCGCCTCGTAAGCCTTATTTTCTGTTGAGTAAGTCTCAGCCTCAGCCTCATCTTCATGAGCAGGGGCTACATATGAGGAGCTAGCTTTGTAATGTTGATGTGATTTTTGGCGTTCGAACTTTCTCAGGCGTGAGGCAAAGCGTTGTTTATTTGTGTTGGCAATACCTGAAAGAATGCCGCATACAGCCTTGATCGCTTTGAGCATACGACTTTGCTTAGCAGTAAAGTTATGCCCTGGACGAGGCATATCTTCAACTAATGATCGCAGATACTTATAGAGCATTTGCACATCATTAACTGTTAGGTCTTTGATATCAAAGACATGGGCATTTTTACCTTTGCCCTGGGTTTTACCACGGTGAATCACGTTTTGCAGCAATTGCGTATGGTTGCCAAAGTTGACATTGGCAATGCTTGCAATAATGCTATCTAAATTATGGTTTTGTGGTGGACGAGGTCTATGGTTATTGCCTTGCTTAGGTACTGAGATGCTTCTTGAGACACTGGATGCCTTAGCGTTAGCATAGTGCTCCTTGCGATAAGGATCTGGGGATGCTTGCTCTAAGTTACTAGCAGCAGTATCTGCAATCTGCTCATAAGACTGACCGCCATTGGCCATAGCTATAATCTCGGCAAAACCGAGCTTATCCATAATAGACTGCATCTGTCTTTCAGAGACTTGTTTGGTAGTGATGCCAGCAGCTTTTTGATATACATCAGCAAAACCAGAAGCGTACAGATAGTGCTCGATATCCACATGCGGCATGACGGACAAGTGCTCTTTGAGGTGACGTCCTCCAGTAAACTCACGAACTGTAGAGGCATAGTGCTGTCCTGCCGTATCACCATCAGTTAAGACATGGAAAGCAATACCAAGCTGTCTAGCAAGCTTAATGAGTGGGGTAAGACCGCATTGAGCAAACTCAATGAGCTTGATGCCATTGCAGCCTAGGTTAATACCAAGAACAGATGCTATTTCATTGAGCATCCAAACTTCAGTTTCACCTTCTACCAATATCCAACAACGTGCAAAAACAGATGCTGGACGACTCATGCGCACATGGAAAGAGATCTTGCGTTCATCATCAGCACTGAAGGCTCTATCTCTAACTTTGTAACAACGTACGTCATAGTATTGTTTACACAGACGACGTAGATTGTGCAGTGATATAGCCGAAATCAGCTGTGACGAGTTGGTAGTTACGATCTTCTGAATAGGTAATACTTGCAGTATCGACCAGAAGTTGAGCAGTAAAGTAGGGTGGAAGCGGCTTTCAATATCTTCAAGGATCATAATTGGTCTGGCGTATTCGTCAAACTCTCTTTCTCCTTTAGACATTAATAAAGCTCCAGCAATGATCGAGAGCAAAAACTTAGTGCTCGATGGTTTGCTATCGGCGATGGCATTCTTTAACGAGCTAAGCGATGCTACTGAAACTGGATGACTAACAATCTCGCGAGCTGTGCGTGGGTGATTGTGCACAGTTTTGTTGTAAATCTGTGTAGAGCTTTGATAGTTGGTTAAATACTTGGACGCAATAGTATTGAGGACAGTTAAAGCCTCATTTACCTCATTAGAGGTGAGACCGCCTTCCTCTTCGATGGAGGAGAACAGCTCAGAGATAGTCTGTCTCTCTTTTGAGGAGATTTCATCTTTAAGCTCGTCAAGACAAGCCTGACCTTTAACTGATGCACTAGCTGCAACTAAGCTTTCCTCATGATTATTCATAAAGCCATGATTAGAACTATCCTTTGGCGCTTGTCCATTGCTATCTCTTATGGCTTGAACTTGCGTTAGGCTAGCTTCTTGAGTTGCACTAGTGGAGGTAATTGAGCTATCTAGCGCATCACATGTCTGCGATGAAGCAGGATCGGATGTATGTTCTGATGAATTTGAAGATTGATTTAGCTCAGATGGATCATAACCAGGAACGATAACATCATCATATGCAGCGCCTTGCTCTTGGCATGAGCAAAAAGGATCATCGATGCTCTCTTTAGTGCTATTGAACATACGACGATCACGCATACGCAACAGTGGATTTAAGGTGATGAGATCGAAGATAGCGTCTTTAGCTTTTTCGATAGTATTACCTTTGCCATCGAGAAGCTCATGCTTAGTAATAAAGCGTGTCTTAGGAATATAAGACTTACTATCGAGCTCTTGAGCTGTTTCATCACATTGTTCAGAGGCGCTGATTCTATAGTGGATGCAGGCTCGGCCATCTTCACTTTCATAAGCAACCGAGCGTAACTTCTCAAAGCGATCAATGCGATTTAGTACGCCATGGCTAGTCTCACAGAATATAAGATCGATTACGATAGTGTCGGTATCTTCTTGATAGACATCAGAGCTGTAGAAATTTATATCTTCTTGAGCTGTGCGGCGAGCTTCATGATTAAGACTGTCTTCATCAGATAAGAAGTCTTTTGCATGTCTAATCATATCTGCTGAGCTTTGACGGCGGACACAGTTATGCTGCTCTGAGCCTAGCTTATGGACTCGATAAGATAGCTGATTGAGGCTATTTTGGTTAGTGGCTTGAATAGTTTTATAAAGCTCATGGGTAACAGCAGCCGAGATTTCTTGACTCTTGCCATCATCACTAGGAATGGCGTAGATAAGATATTTGTATTTCTTATCCTCAACCATTTTCACGTACTGAGCACGCTCATCTAAGTTAAAAATCTGCTTAACTGCTTGAGCAATTTGTCTCTCATTATTACTACTAGAATACTTAGCGGCAGTAGATGACTCTAAGTCATTACCGCTTGCATCTAAAGATGATTGAGATGCACGAGAGGCTGATATCTCCCCATCAACACTCAGACTAACATCCGCAGCATCGCTTGAAATAACGGTTGAGCTTGATGAACTATTCGGTGCTTTGTTGTCTTTATCAAAGTCAAGTTTAATGGGAACGTACAGATCATCAGAGGAAAATCGGCACAGTCGTTGTGAGCCGCAGCCTAAGATCATGAAAAGAGCGTACAGTAAGGAAGACTTACCCCAAGCATTCTCACCGATGAGCACCGAAGTGTCTTTTTCGAAATCTACACTAAGATGACGTATACCGCGAAAGTTGCGGATTTCAGCGCTTTGTAAGTACATACTCACCCCCATTTTCAGGCAGCCATAAGCTAACGTTACCATGTTTTGTAGGGGGCGGTAGGCCTTATCCAGTCAAATCTTGACAGCGATCAAGGTCAAAAGTTTTTACAACGAACAGAATAACAACTACTGTGTTTGCTTGCTAACAAGAGGCTAGCCTTAGATTGAGTCAGTACCACCATTCATTGCCTATAATAAAAGTGCATTGACGCAATTAACATCAACTGCAGGCGCAGGTATCTTCCTATCAGTTTGCATAAGGTTTTGCCAGCCTGTTTGTGCCTAAGAGGTGGGGGTTGCTAGCCTGTTTGTATTGAGTCTCAAGATTAAATTGGCACTTTTTACCAAGATATTGCAAACTAAAAAGCCACTGCATAGCTTTTATCTAGACAATGGCTTAGTAAGCAATGCTTGCAGCTGTAGAGCTTTATTCAATATTCTGAATTTGTTCGCGCATTTGCTCAATGATTACTTTGAGCTCAACTGCTGTTTGAGTAAGCTCAAGATTGGAAGCCTTTGATGCGATAGTATTACTTTCACGCACGAGTTCTTGCATCATAAAATCAAGGCGCTTACCTGCAGGAGTATAGGCCTCTTGATTACCATCCCCATTGAGAATCTGTAACAGGCTTTGCAAATGACTTCTTAGGCGGTCGTGTTCTTCGGCTATATCTGCTCTTTGTGCCTGCAGAGCGACTTCATTTTCAAGACGCTCAGGGTCGAGTTCAATATCTAATTTTTCGATCTTGTCTTTGATGCGTTGGCGTTCTTGATCAACTAAATGATCAAGATTGTTTTTGACAACATCTAAACGCTCAGAGACTAAAGTAATTTTCTCAAGCAATATTTCTTTTAAGCGCTCGCCTTCAGCCATACGGTGCTGATCAAATGCTTCAATAGCTTGAGATAGACCAGCGATTAAACTATTGTCAAAATCTGCGCGTATTTCTTGTGCGATCTCAATACTCTCTGAGCCACTTTGATGGGCTGATGAGAGAATGCCAGGCATGGTGGCTAATGAAAGGAGATCTAAATTGCTAGAGGTTGTTATGCTTGTACAAGCTTGATGTGCATTTACCTCAGTGGCGATTTGCTGCAATGCGTCTATAAGCTCATGCAGGTTTTGCTTATTTAAGGTAAAGCTGCTGTTCTTGTTATGGACAAGCTTGATATTTACATTGACAGAACCACGTTTGACACTTTCTTTGACTAATTTGACGCAATTAAGTTCACTTGCCCCAAGGTCAAAGTTAGAGGCCATGGATACATCGCAAAAGCGGCCATTGACAGCCTTGATGCTAATTTCTAAAAGACCTGCTGCACTCTCAATTGAAGTAGCGGCATACCCTGTCATGCTTTTAATCGTGCTCATCTGTCCAATCCATCTCCATGTAATTCACTTACATTACCATAGCATGTAAAAGTCATCTTGAGCAAAACGCTGATGTTATGCAAGTGATAGATTGCGATACGATGATGTCACAAAAGTATCGGATTGTGATATTTGCGCCCATAAACTCAGCTGTTTAACTGAGAGACATATGTACTTGAAAGTACATAATGTATCAGAGCCTTGAGTGCCTAAACTATCCTTTTTGCCATTGCTGCTGTTACCACATTTGTTTAACAGGCATTTAAGATCTGATTGAGTACTTTGTGACTTTTAAAACTCGGTAATAACGGCTAAGATCACATAGTTAATTGTTAATTAGATGGCTGATATGAGATCTAGCTGTTTTTTTCAGTTAAACACTAGTTTTAATCCATCGCCGCTGTTGCTTTAGTTTTTAGCCTGCTAACAAAGAGAACTATCTGTCTTAGATCTCTGTTCAACAAGTACAGTAGCCTCAATAGCGCTGCTAGATAAAGATGCTTATCTTTTGATGCTTAAAGCTATTGATAAGCTTGTTACTAGATTAACAGGCAATGGCGCACTGTGGATGTGTAGATATGCAGCGGTATAGACTTATAGGCGTGCAAATTAGTGTTTTAGCCATAATTAGACAGCATCCTTAGATGGGTCTTGTGGGCCTTTGTGACGTTTTACCATGGCAAAGAATATTCTTTTAATCGCCGGTGGCGATAGCTCTGAACATGAGATTTCAATCGTTTCTTCTGCTTATGTAGCAGAGAAGTTACGCAGCAATAGCGATTTTTACCTGCTAAGTGCAGTTTTGCACGATGGCAAGCTGCAGTTTGCCGATGGTGCTGTTGCTTACTTTGCGCTTAAGAATAACCTTATCGTTGAGCGTGTTGATGGCAAACAAGAGAGCTATAAGATTGACTGCGTAGTACCATGTCTGCATGGTTTCCCAGGCGAGACTGGTGATTTGCAATCTATGTTAGAGCTCCATGATGTTCCATATATCGGTTGCAAAGCTGAGGCAAGCCGTAACTGCTTTAACAAAGTTACTACCAAGATGTATATGGATGCTTTAAGCATCGAGAATACCCCATCAACCTTCGTTAGCAATTGTGACGAGGCCTCTTTAAAGTGGGCCCATGATGCTTTCTCATCTTTAGGCGGCGATGTTTATGTAAAGGCAGCTAGCCAAGGCTCTTCTATTGGCTGCTACCATGTAACTGATAAAAGTGCGCTTGATAAAGCGATTAAGGATGCTTTAGAGCTGAGCGATTTAGCTTTAATTGAGAAGACCATTGAACATCGTGAGCTTGAGGTAGCTGCTTTTGAATTTAAAGGCGAGCTGCACGTAACTGAGCCAGGTGAGATCTTCATTCCTGATGACAAGTTCTATACTTACGAAGAAAAGTACTCAACCGACAGTCATTCTTCTACAACCATAGAAGCTCAGGATTTAAATCCAATGCAGCGTGAGATGATTAAGAGCATGGCTTTACGTGCCTTTAAGGGTTTAAACCTACGTCACCTGTCTAGAATTGATTTCTTCTTGGCTAGTGATGGCAAGATTTATCTAAATGAGATTAATACTTTCCCAGGCATGACACCAATTTCCATGTTCCCTAAGTTAGTTGAGCACAATGGATTTAAGATGTCTGAATTCTTTGCAGACTGCATCTATAGTGCAATAGCTGAAAAGAGCGTCTAGTAATTGCAAAGGCACATAGCTAAAACAGAATTGCTTAGGTAAACCTAACCTAAAACAAGGTGCTATGTGCTTTTCGTATTATTTCCCAAAAACTAGTAAATAGTCATAATTTAGGCATTTTGTCGGCGTTAAAAGCTTGGCAAAGCTATTATCTAAGTACTTTTCTTTTAGTGCTAGGAATCATACCTTGTTATCGAACATCTGCCATCTTATAAAGTTGTTTAAAGCCTTAACGGGTCATGGTTTGGTAGTAGACATAGAATAAATTATGAGAGTAGTGCAAAGCACATGGCTAGGCAATCTTTCTAAAGCAAAATAAGAAACATCATCTTCATCTAACTATGTGTGAATATAGGTTTTGCATTGCCGATGCTCTCTTTTGTACGACAGTATTTAATTAGTATTTTCTAGGAGTTTTAACGAAATAACTTTTGCCCAAGATCAAAGTATTGCTTTAGTGTTAGATATTGCATGGTTAGAGTAAGCATTAGGTTTAGTTTTTCCTAACTGTAAGAAAGAGTTATTTCGTTAAAAATTCTTATTCATCAAAATTTCTTTTTGCCAAGAGCAATGCCTTTTACTGATGTTTTAACATGCCTTTTTTCAAAAAAATAGCGCCAATTGCATTGGTGCTACTTAATGCCTTAATAATCGGTTATTTTTCTTTAAAGATAACAGGTAGACAGTTACCTACTGATTTTGTCAGACCTTTTTTGGTGTCACTGCTATCTTGGTGGGCTATCTACCTTTTATTAAAAGCTCAGTGCAAAAAGACGGCTATTATTTGGACTGTAGTCTTAACGGCTTTTCAAAGTGTAACAGCAATTTCTTATAGCTATTACCAAAGCATTGATTCGTTCTTTACAGGTGATGACGTGGTAGCTATTGCCCAGTCAAACGTAGAAGAACTTTATGATTTTGCTGAGCATTATATTTTGAATACAGATACCCTGACCTATGGAACTTTATTAGTAGTTCTTAGTTTAATTACTTTAGGTTGCCTAGCTAAATTTGCAAAAGGTAAGGTATTACTTTTTAAAAAGACAGCTTTATTATTTTCTTTATTATTTATAGTTGCCTCATCAGTAATTGTCACTCAATTAAGACCAGTAAAATACTATCGTTTAATGGTTTCTGATTTAGAAAATAAGATTGCTTCATTTCATGAGATTACAGCCAAGCTTGAGAGTGGTTCTGTTTCTAATGCCCAAAAGGAGGGCACAGGAGAGCTCTACGTGCTCGTGATTGGAGAGTCTTTAAGTCGTGATAATATGGGTGTTTATAACCATTCAATCGACAATACCCCATTCTTATCTGACTTAGCCACAAAAGATAATACCATTCTGTTTAACAATGCTTATTCGTCATTTGTTAATACTGTTCCATCTGTTACAGCTTCTTTTTCACAAGGAAACATCCATACTGGTTTAACCTTTCCTCAAGGTGAAAACTTGATTTCCATGGCTAAGAAGAGCGGTATTAAAACTCATTGGATCTCAAACCAAGTAAAAAATGGTAATGCAGATACTCCTATCGGTGCAATTTCAAGCCTAGCTGATATTTCTTTCTTTACTACTAACTATGTTTTTGATGGCTCTTATTCTCAAAAGCCTGATATGGTATTAATTCCTCACTTAGAAAAACTTAGTCAGGAATTAGATAGCTCTAAGAATAATTTTGTAATTGTTCATATTATGGGTAATCACTCACCATACTATAATCGTGTGCCAAGTGACTATCCTAAAATCAAGATCAATAAATCGTCACAAATTGGCAGATTGGTATTAGACGCAGAGCTCTTTAGTACTACATTTAATGAGGCTACTAATTATGATCATTACTTAACTGCTGTGAAATATAATGACGAGTTCATGGCTAAGTTATATGATATTTTTGCAAATCGTCCAGATTTTCAAGCCTTTGTCTATTACTCAGACCATGCTGAAGCCGTGCACTATGTAGGTGTAGTAGATGAAAACGCCAAGAGCGCCCCTGTAGGTCGTCACAATGTAGCTCAATTCTCCTATGCAATGAGTAGAATTCCTCTCATTGTCAATGTGTCAGATAGTTTTAAGAGTAAATATTCATCCACCTTTAATGCTTTAAATGACAATAAAAATGAAATCGTAACTAACGATACCCTTTACGATTTTATGCTTGATTTAATGCAAGTTAAAAGTGAGGCTATTAATTACAAACTATCTGCTGCTAATCCTGAATTTGACATGGGCAATGTAGATGGCATTAAGTTATTATCTGATAAGCAAGTATCTTTAGACCCAGAGTATATTGCTAATGTTACTGCACTTGATCCAATTGTAGATCGTGTCTTTATTAGAAGTTCTAATGCTTTATTTAAGGCTAATAGTTTGTTAGCTAAAGGTTATAAAGGCCTGCATATTAATACTATAGTCAAGGACAATAAACTTTATGTAAAAGCTTTATCTAAGTTTAATGATGACTTTATTAGCGTTGCTGAATATCTAAAAGAGCTTTCTAATCAGGATGCAACAGTCTTAGTATCTTTGGATAAAGATGTAAATGCTGATCTGTTAAAGCCATACTTATCAGATAAGCGTGTTGTCTTCTTTGTGCAGGATAAAGAACAATATGTAGTGCTTAAAAATTCTGGTTATGAAAATTTAGTATTGCAAGCTGACGCAAATATGCTAGAGGGGCTTGATATTAAAACTTACACCAAGATTTGTGTTGACTATACTCTGTTCAAAGATAATCTTGTTAAGCTCCAACCTTGGCTTGATAGTGCCAAAGAGCACAATATAGATGCTCTTTATATCATCTCCAATGAGCTTAGTGTTCAAGAGAAAAATGCGGTTGATACATTAAAGGCTGTACCAGATTTTATTAAATTAATTGTTAACTATGACAACGCCTTTAACTCAGACTTTTAAGCTGTTGTCTGCTTTTTACAACATCACCAAGCTATATGTTGATAGCTTGTATAATCTAAAAGGCCCTTCATATACCTAAGGGACTTTTTAAATATAATCATTTCCATGATCAAGCTGTTATCGTAGAGTACTGTGTCCTATCTTAAATAAGATGTTTAAGGACTAATGCTTAGGTTGTAAGTTTGTTTCAAGACTTAGCAAGAGGCATTGGTTTTTAGTTTGTATGGTCCTTTACTTTTGTCGTACTTATAATGTTGTAAGACTCTGCCTCAAGTTTGGTTTCAAGCTTATTTAAAGGGCACTATCCGATTGATCATTGGAGTTTTACAAATAAGGAATTGTGAATAAATAATTTTATCGATTGCATTATGGCAACGACTCAGCATATCAGGTAATTTAATATTTGCTAAGTTATGTTATTTATTCAAAGTTCCTATGCGCATTGTCTCTCGAGGTAAATATGAGCGATAAGATTGACCCAAAAGACAAGCAGCAGGTAGCTGACGACTTAAAATTGAAAAATGATTGCGCTCAAGAGCAAACTTCTAATGTAAGTGATGATCTTAAGCATGAGCAAGAAGTGGCTAGAGAAGCTGCAAAAGCACAATACCATCCATTAATTTTAAGTGATTTATCTGCCCAAAAGTCCACCTCATTTTGGCGAGGCTATAAGCTGTTTTGGCCATTTTTAAAGCCTTATTGGGTATTGGCATTAGTTGGTGTGCTGCTTACTATTCCAGTAGGTGCTCTTGATGCTGTCATTGCGTTATTCTTAAAGCCTTTTACCGATAATGTCATGGTAAATCAGCAGGTCGAGGCCGCATACTATGTGCCTATAGTCATCATTGGATTTACTATAGTACAGGGTCTTTTTATCTACGCCTCTTCATTAGTAAATAGCTATGTAGGTGGCGCGATTAATTTGCTAATTAGAGCTAAGCTCTACGATAAGCTCTTATCCTTTGATAGTCGCTTTTATGATGCCAATAACTCTGGATCTGTAATTCTTCGTTTCTTTAATGATGCGGAAAGTGCTTCAAGTGGTTTGATATCCAATATGAAGCTATTTTTAACTAAATTTTTCTCATCATTATCTTTAGTTGGCGTTTTACTTTATAACTCATGGCAGCTTACTATTGTCGCTATTGGTGTGGTTTGTTTCTTAATTTTGCCAATGCGTATTGTTCGTAAGCGAGTAAAGGGCATTGTAAATAAGTCTGTATCGGCCTCTACAGGTATGATTACCTTATATAACGAGACCACTCAAGGTTCAAAAGTTATTAAGAGCTTTAATTTAAAGCAATATATGTATGCTCGCTTTTATGAGCAGGCCGACTTCTTATTTAAGATGAGTGTAAAACTGGTTAGAGATACTAATTGGCTTTCCCCTGTAATGCATTTTGTTAGCTCTTTAGGTGTGGGTGCTGTTTTATACTTTGGCGTAGATATGATTATTAAGGGACAAATTACCTCAGGTGAATTTGTGTCCTTTTTGGCTGCGTTAATCATGCTCTATACACCGCTTAAGAGTATTGGCAATAACTATATTCAAGTTCAAAGTGCTTTATTAGCTTTAGACCGTATTAATGACTTGCTTGAGTATGAATCATTTGAAAGTGGCAAAAATGAGGGCGACAAAAAGCTCGATGGTATTAAAGAAAGCATTGAGTTTTCTCATGTAGCTTTTTCTTATACAGGGCAGGTTGATGTCTTAAAAGATATTAACTTTAAGGTAAAAGTAGGTCAAAAAGTAGCGCTGGTTGGTAATTCAGGAGGCGGTAAAAGTACGATATGTTCTTTAATTACTCGTCTTTATGAAATTAAGTCAGGTACTATTTTAATTGATGGTATTGATATTAAAGATTACTCCATTGAGTCTTTAAGAAGCCAGGTTGCATTTGTCTTTCAGGATAATTTCCTTTTTGCAGGAACTATTAGACAAAATATCTTATTTGGTAAATCAGATGCCACTGAAGAAGAGATCAATAGTGCGCTTAAGAGTGCTTATTTAGATGAGTTTGTATCTTCTTTAAAAGATGGCCTAGACACTTATATTGGTGAGCGTGGCGTGTCATTATCAGGTGGCCAAAAGCAGCGTTTAGCCATTGCTAGAGCCATTATTCGCAATGCGCCATTAGTTATCTTAGATGAGGCTACTTCCGCTTTAGATAATCGCTCAGAGAAGGTTGTGCAAAAAGCCTTAGACGAGCTCATGAAGGGCCGAACCACTTTAGTTATTGCCCATAGACTGTCAACCATTCGCGATGCTGATGTCATCATGGTCGTCAATGACGGCTACATTGTTGAGCAGGGCAATCACGATACGCTGCTCGCGCAAAACGGCGCTTATGCCACTCTTTACAACTCCCAGTTCAAGCCTAAAGAACAAGAGGAGGCTGATAGCGACTAATACGTGGTGGTTAGGGGCTATCACAGTAGTTTAGTGTTTGTATTAGCATGGCTAAATATAGTTTTAGCCATCATTAGACCTAGAACTTTGACGTTTTTTATCGTCATAGGCCTAAATATTGGCTAAACGCTATATCATAAGTGCTCATTTAACTTTAACAGTACCAACACATAAGCCTGAATGACCAACTACCATTGGTCAATTCATATGGCTCATACACTAACTTAAGAAATACCCCTCCGAGTGCCTAGATTGAAGGCTTATGGATAACATGGGGATATTCAAACAAAGCATTGATTGCATTGCAGGTTTTAGTCATCAAGTATAGATGTCTATATGTAAGAGCATTGTGTATTGCTTGTTAAAGTGTTTGATTTTGGGTTTTTTGTGAATACGAGGATTACAGGGTATGCCTTTAACTTTACCTGAGGATTTTGGAAACACTCCTAAGCGTGAGCTGAAGATCCCTGAGGGCATGAACAAGCTATTAATGCAGGTGTGCTGTGCACCTTGCTGTGGTGCAGTACTTGAGTGTTTTAAGTATCACAACATTAGCCCAACTTTGTTCTTCTATAACCCAAATATTCATCCTCGCAATGAGTATGAAAAGCGTCGTGATGAGTTAATTGAGCTAGCTAAGCTGCTTGGTTTTGATTACATCATCCCAGAGTATGACCCAAAGCCTTGGTTTGCTAAGGTTAAAGGGCTTGAAAAAGAGCCAGAGCGCGGTGCTCGCTGTTCTGTATGTTTTGGTGATCGTATGCTTGCAACTGCTATGTATGCTAAGCAGCATGGTTTTAGCCATTTCACTACCACATTAGCAACTAGCCGCTGGAAGAACAAAAAGCAGGTGGATGCGGCAGGTATCGCAGCTCAAGAGGCCACTGGTGTACCATACTGGAGTGAGGATTGGCGTCGCGAGGGATTAGTTACCCGCCGTTATGAGCTTGTTAAGGAGTTTAACTTCTACAATCAGCTCTATTGTGGCTGCATCTACTCACGCGATAACAATGCCACTAGAACTGCTGATGCTGCTATTAAGAGCATCAAAGGCCCAGCTACTAAGGACATTTCCATGTCCGCAACAGCAATGGGCGAATCCTGCTCTTGCAGTGAAGATATGTGTCACTGCTAAAGGCTAGTAGACCTTAGAAACAATCTAAAAGGCAACTATTGTTTAATTAAAAAAGGCTCCATCCGGAGCCTTTTTTAATGCTGCTACCTATTACCTATGCACTTATGCACAGTACAGTATGGGGCTGTTATGCGCCGTACTGTTCACGATAGGCGAGCATATCGTCAAGGTGAGCGCTTAATTCCTTATCATTCTCGATGTAGGTAACAAGATCATCAAAAGATACGATAGAAACAATCTCAATTCCTAAGGTGCGCTTTGCCTCATCAATAGCACTCTCATCACCTTGACCTTTTTCCTTACGGTTTAGAGCAATTAAAGCAGCCTTAAAGTTAGCTCCGTTAGCCTTAATGATGGCATCAGACTCACGGATTGCAGTACCTGCAGTAATGACATCGTCGATGAGCATGATATCACCTTTGAGTGGTGAGCCTACTAAATTACCGCCTTCACCATGATCCTTGGCCTCTTTACGGTTAAAGCACCATGGAGTATTGATCTTATGCTCATTGCTAAGAGCCATAGCAGTGGCACAGGCAAGTGGAATACCCTTGTATGCAGGTCCAAAAAGCACATCAAACTGAATCTTGCTATCTACTAATGCATGAGCGTAGCAAGAACCTAAGGTGTAGAGATCCTCACCGGTGCAAAAACCGCCAGCGTTAAAGAAATAAGGGCTTTGACGGCCTGACTTTAAGGTGAAGCTGCCGAACTTAAGCACGCCACGATTTAAGGCAAGCTCAATAAATCTGCGCTGATAGTCTTGCATTGCGGATCTCCGTTGTAATAGCACTACTAGATTGGTGCGGATAACAATAATTAGCTATTAAGCAAGTGCACCAAGTACATGCATTATAAGGCAATTACATGCTGCATGCAGCTTAAAATACCGCAGCGCTTACAAATTAAAAATTCAATATTTACTACTAAAGGTAGGTACGAAGGCTAAATAAGTATGCATAAAACAAAACAAGCAAGGCATGCATTGCATGCCTTGCTTGTAAAAGATGTTTCTAAGCGTGTTGCGAGCTATGTAAATACTTAGGCACGACGCCAGGTGGTGCCGTTAGGACCATCCTCAAGCACAACACCCATTTCAGTAAGTTTATTTCTAGCAGCATCTGCAGCAGCAAAGTCCTTATTTGCACGAGCAGCGCGACGCTCTTCAATGAGGCTTTCAATTAAAGCTACATCATCGTCTGCACCATCGCTCTGACCTTGCAGGAACTTTACAGGATCTTGAGTGAGTAAGCCTAAGACACCAGCAAGCTCAAGCAGGCGTCCTGCGAGGCCTTCTGCCTCGGTTCCTGATGAGGTGTTAACAGCCTTAGCAAGGTCAAATAGAACAGAGAGTGCTCCAGGAGTGTTGAAGTCATCATCCATGAACTTAGTGAAGCGCTCAACATACTCCTCACCACCACTTGCAGGGCCAGCCTTAACATCACGAAGTGCAGTGTACAGTCTTGCAAGAGAGGCACGGGCATTATCAAGATTGTCTTGAGAGTAGTTAAGAGGGCTGCGGTACTGAGCTGAGATTAAGAAATAGCGCACAGTCTCCGCATCGTACTGCTTGAGCACATCACGAATGGTGAAGAAGTTGCCTAAGGATTTAGACATCTTTTCATCATTAATCATGACCATGCCAGAGTGCAGCCAGTAGTTAACGTACTTAGTATCGAAGGCACAGCAGCTTTGGGCAATTTCGTTTTCATGGTGAGGGAAAATTAAGTCAGAACCGCCGCCATGAATATCAAAATGTTGTCCTAGCACTTTAGAGTTCATAGCCGAACACTCAATATGCCAGCCAGGACGGCCATTCCCCCATGGTGACTCCCAGAAAGGCTCGCCATCTTTTGCCATCTTCCAGAGAACAAAGTCAAATGGATTACGCTTAGTCTTTTCGACCTCAACACGAGAACCTGCCTCAAGCTCTTCAAGCTTTTGACCAGACAGACGGCCGTAGTTTTTGAATGCGTCAATAGCAAACATAACATCGCCATTGCCTGCAACATAAGCAAAGCCCTTTTTGATCAGTCTTTCGACTAATGCAATAATCTCAGGGATGTTGTCAGTGGCTCGTGGTTCTACATCTGGGCGGGCGATGTTAAGACGGTCAAAGTCTTCGTACATCTTAGTAATGAACTCTTCGGAAAGTTCTTTGGCACTCACACCCTTTTCGTTAGCACGCTTAATGATCTTGTCATCAATGTCAGTGATGTTACGAACGTACTTAACTTTAAAACCACGATAGCGCAGATAGCGGACAATCATGTCGAAACTTACGAAAGTTCTAGCATGACCAATATGACAAAAGTCATATACAGTAACGCCGCACACATACATACCTAATTCGCCTGGAGTGATTGGAACGAGGTCCTCTTTTTGACGAGTGATGGTATTGTGAATCTGTATCATTTTTCTGTCTCTTAGTTTTTGCTATTGTGGTACATTACAATCATAATAAATGAAACCTTAATTCTATCAAGCAAGGGATACAAATGGTAATCTTAAAGACAAACAAAGGTGATATTGTTATCGAATTAAACACCGAGAAGGCCCCAATCACCTGTGAGAACTTCTTAACTTATGTTAAGAACGGCCACTACAACGGCACCATCTTCCACCGTGTTATCAAGGGCTTTATGATCCAGGGCGGCGGTATGACCCCTGAGATGGATCAAAAGGAAACTCTTGCTCCAATCAAGAACGAAGCTGACAACGGTCTGAAGAACGATGCCTTCACTATTGCAATGGCAAGAACTAACGACCCTCACTCAGCTACTAGCCAGTTCTTTATCAACACCGTTGATAACGACTTCCTTAACTACAATGGTGATAACCACGAGTGGGGCTACTGCGTATTTGGTAAAGTTGTAAAGGGCGAAGACGTAGTTGCCGAGATTGAGAAGGTTAAGACTGACAACCGCTCTTTCTACCCACACCGTGACGTTCCAGCTGAGCCAATCATCATCGAAAGCGCTGAAGAGATTGACTCCATCTAATGCTACGTAGCTAAGCATGCACTAGCATGCTATCTACATAACGTCACAAGGTCTGCCTATGCATATGTCAAAATATGTAGGCAGACCTTATTTTTATCTAAATATTAATTAGGAGAGTTCTCTTTGGCTGCTGTCTTTATAGCTGATCTGCATTTATCTGTGGTTTGCCCAGAACTAGTACATGCATTTGAAAAGTTTGCAGATGAGCTTAAAGATGGCGATGAGCTCTATATACTTGGCGACTTATTTAACTACTTTGTTGGCATTGACGAGCACGACCAAGCTCAAGTAGCAGTTAAACAAAGCCTCGAGAGTGCAAGAGCACGTGGTGTAACTACATATTTTGTGCATGGTAATCGGGATTTTTTAATTAATAAGGCAGATGCTCGAAAGCTCAATATGACATTGCTTGAAGATCATGTCCTAATAAATAAATCAAATACCCTAATTCTCGCTACCCACGGGGACTCATTTTGCACTAACGATCTTGCGTATCAGAAATACGCCAAAACCGTCAGCAATCCTCTTTACCAGTTCATTTTCCGTTGCCTACCAATGTCATTAAGAAGAAATATAGGTCAACGCATTCGAAATAAAAGCAAAGAAATGAACTACCAACGACGCGATCCCAATATCTACGGCATCGTTGTCGCCTCAGTTTCCGAAACTTTTACCAGCAAGCTAACTATCTTTAACCAAAAGCACCAAATATCATCCGAAGCTGGGCAAATTAATCCGCCTCATAAAATTGTTGTGCACGGCCACATCCACGATTTTTCTCAATTCAACCATGAATCCGCCGCATACGATACCCGCTATGTCCTAGGTGCTTGGGGCAAAAACTATAGCTACCTTAAGCTAGACGATAATGGTGATATTTCCTTTGTTGAAATGCCTTTAAACTTACTTATTTAAGTCATGCATTGGCTATATATTAATTTTTAGTAATGCAAAAATTTAAGTAAAAGCGTTGTTAAGAGAATTAACAAGCATCCACAGACCGCTTTTCAAAAAAAAACTTCGGCGTATACGCTTTATTATGTAAAACAATGACCTCAACATTTATACTAGACGATCTTGATGTGCATTAAATTAATCTCACCTTAAACAAAGCTAGTATATATGTGATGTTTTATGACCGCTGCCGCTTGTTTTAGCTTAGAAACGCTTTTACAAATTTTTAATTTAAAATTTTACTTAACAAAAACATATCATAGTTATAAATTTGTGACTATAAGTGAGGGCCTAGTCGACAAATATATGTTTTCTTTTCTTTGTTATCTGTTTTGAAGTAAAGCCTAAATCCTCTAGCTAGCTTTATATGATCAAAACACACAACTTTTTCACCTGACATAGTGAAAAATGTTCTTTTTTTGACTTCATTATTGTTTTCGCGAATACTTTTAGATTCGCCGCTTACTTCGTGATTAAGTCCAAGATCTCTTAGATATGATGCCCTGTATTCTTGAAATACATTATTTTTAAGTTTAGAAGTAAATTTTTCAAGAATGGAGATAGATTCTTTAAACTGTTTAAATAAAGTATCGTCAAATGGCCAATTTAGAAGGGTATCGCCAACTTCTTTTTTCAAAAAAATTAAGTTTGGATATAAAATATCACGCTGAGTCCATATGTCTTTTGCCTCTTTTAGTAAATTGTCTCTTAAGCTTTCTATATCCGCTCTATGACTTGAAAAACTATTTTTATCATAGATGTTTTTAATATAAGCCTGTTTTAAGCTGCATTCGTTAAGGCTCAATGATATATCGTAGACATAAATTTTTAAATGATCGCACATCCATGTTGGACAGGTTTGAAAGCTTATAATAAAGTTATTTAATATATATGCAGCAACAAGTGCAGGTAAGGACTCTTGAGTACTATCATTGATATATACCTCAATGCCCTGACTACGGTCATTTTCTTGGGTAGAGTACTCTAATGGTTTCTTGGTTACTTTTGTTTTTAGCGCACATATTTCGTCTTTAAATTCATTTTTATAAATACGGCACCAATCTCTGACATAAAATTTGTTTGCTATCTCCAAATTCATTAATGTTTTGTCAATAGTAGTATCAGTTAAAACAGTAGAAATGCCATTTTGAGGCAGGTGTTGTAATATTTTAATGAAGTCTAAAAAACCATGTTTAGCAGACTCTATGTCGTTAAATTTTAGAGAGTGATGGTTTAATACAATACATGTGCTCATAATAACTCATCAAGATCCTTGTCCCACTGATCAAAGAAACCGTCTGGCCAGAGTGCAATCCGTCCGTCCTGGGATATCTCAGAAGTTGTTACTTCTGATGCAAACTCGTTTTTGATCAATTTTGCAGTAATAAAGAAAATAGAGACGTCATTACATGAAATTTTGTTTTGCTTTACTGCAATCCTAACGCCATTAAATAAATGATCAGAATGTGTTTCAATTATAACTTGTACGCCGTTTGCTGCTGCAATCGCATATAGTTTGCCGATAAGGGTTTGGGCAGCAGGATGAAGATGCGCTTCTGGATTCTCAACTATAAGTAAATCCCCAGGCTTTGCAGAAAGCACGGAGTTAATGACTGGAATAACCATTGATAGTCCAAAACCTACATTTAGAGGACTAAACCTAACGTGTCCAGAAACATTTTCTAAACCAAGGTATGGCAAGCAATAATCCAAAAAAACTTTATTAATGGTCTCTTTGTAACCCGTGTCGATCTTAAGAAAAGGAGTGAACTCCGACATCCATGCTCTCACATTTTCAATAAAGTCATAGCTTGTAGCTTTCGGATGTCGTAAAGCATGAATTGGTAGTTCTTGCTTTTGCATCGAGTGCATATAGTGAGCTGTATATTCACCTTTTGTTCCGATAGACTCATTATGAAGAACATGGTAATCAGAAGGATCGTATCCGTCTTTAGGAGACTCTCTTTCTGCTGAAAGAAACTTTAACTTAATGTTGAATAGACTTTGTTTTGATAAAATATCTTGTTCTGCTATTTTATGATTTTCACTTACTTGAAGAAAATTACTATTGTCGCGTAATTTGTAAGAAAAAACAGATTTTTCTTGTACATCGCTCCATCTTAATATAAATGCAATTTCATCATTATCGTGCCAATGATATATAGCGTTACGTCCAAATCCTATGTTTACATAGTCTCCATTAAGAAGTAGTCCTGTGTTAATTACATTCTTCTCGTAGCTTTGTCTAAGTAGAAGCAGACTTTGTATAAAACTTGACTTTCCAACGCCGTTGACGCCAGATATAATACTTAAATTTTTTAATGCGAACTGAGCGCTTTTAAAAGCTTTGAAATTTTTTATTCCAAGAAATTCAAGCATCCTATTAAATACCTTTTAAGTTCCAGTTATAAAATGTATGCTACATGAGTTCTGATTGGATAGCTAACATTACACTGTTACTCTGTGCATTGCTCGTTTTTAGAATTAAAATACAAACAATCGGACTGAACTGGTCACCAACAAACGACCTCATCATAAGTTTGGGTGTATATAAATACGATTGTTGAGACTTCGGATTACAGATGAATATAGCCTATCAATGTCATTTTAGATATAAAAGTAAACGATTAATGTATTGTGATTTCGGCCTAATAATTAGATAGTGTATTGCTGCTAGAATCCGCATTTTTATTTATTTTTCTTGATATATGCCTTGCATTAATAAATCTAGTGACAAAGTGGTAGAGATAGAATCTGTACTTAATAGGATAATTACGTATTAAGCAATTATTTGCCATGGTTATTGACGATAGATGCAATCAAAATCAACTGAACAATGGTCAACTAGAAACAACTCGCAGTTTCTTATAGTTACGGACTTTTAGTATATATTTCAGATACTATTCATACTTAAATTATGGATTGAAATATGTTCTAAACTATAGAGAACTATTTATAAAAAGAATTATGCTGTAAGGTTTTAATTTAATGTATACTAAAAGATAATGTGTGCACCGAATTTTTTCATGTTTAAGATTAAATTCTGCCTGTCATATCTTATAAGTAGTTTGCAACGAGGTTATATGCGCCAGTTAATTGCAAAGCCTGTAGTAGTTAAAGTACCTGAATTTGTCAAAGTAAACCTGCTAGGCGATGTTTCAGTAGATTTACAAGATCCGCTCAATGGTAATATTCGCAATTGTATTGTGGGGCAATCTTTAGAAGATGGTGCAATACTGCTTAATGGCAGTAAAGCTTGGAGCCTCAAGTGCAATCAGCTTAATAAAGTTATTGATACAGCTGATAATTATTCAGTGCGTACAATTGGTGTCTACGCAGCACTGCTACAAATGCTAAAAAATAATGGTGCATATTCAAATCTGCAACAAGCATTTGGTATAGAACAGGCTAACAAACTCTTAGATTTTGCAGCTTACTTAACCATATCTGACTACGTAAAATACAACTCTTTTGATGAGTATTTAGATTTTAATGCCTCTTTTGCAACTAGTGCAATTTCAAAAGCTGATATTGCAGATGTTTTAAATGAAATTAATGCTGATAAGTTAAATGAGTTTTCATTTAGTAACTTAAAACAATTATCTATTACAGACAATGCTTCTCTCAGCTTAGTTGCAGTTGAGTATACAAACACTCAGGAAGATGCTGAAAGCGCTTCTTTAAAAGTTGACACTGCAGTCGATTTAGGTGAAGTATTTGATTCAAATTTATCTAGCGATGATAACAATGAGTCTAGCTTTATTAAGAGTGACAATTTAGAACTCAATAATAGTAAGTCAATTTTAAAAGACTCTGCTGAAACCTGTAGTGTATGCATATATCTTGTGGCTTCATCAAACGAGTTGTGTTCTAGAGAGGGCGAACGTTCAAAGATTGTATCTGCATTCACTTTTGAAGGTGACAAAGAGAGCTTAAGCTCAGGCCTCAGTTCTATTTATGATTTATTAAATGAACAAGAGTTAAAGCCAACTCTATTAAGATTACATGCAAATAATTCTGCATCTCTTCTACGAAATTGGGCAGAAGAGAGAAATATTTGCTGTTCAGAAATTAATAAAGAAGAACTTGGAACAGTAGATTCTCTCTCTACACGCGAAGCTAATATAGTTTGCAGATTAGCTAGCCCATATTTTGAACCAAATGACATATATGATCTGCAAAAGCAATACTATGCAATTGCATTATGGACTTACCTTAAGTCACTGCTTTGTTATGAGCTAAAGTTATATGCAGATGCCTGCAATATCAACACAGATGATTTGATTGCAGAGCTCTTTAAAGTAAGGGTCTTTAAAGAGGTTAATGAAACTAACTATCAGTTAGTACGTTACAGTGTATTTAGATCAGCTCTGCGTCTTTTATATAGCATTGGTGTGTCTTCAGAGGCCTTAGTGCGTATAACTAATGAGATCTCTCTTATCGCAGAAGGCAATGAGTTGCCAAGCGATCGTACTATTCTTGCTTTTGATCCACACCTAGAGCTTGAGTCATTAACTCCAACTCAAAACTCCTCTGCCGCTCCAGAAAAGCGTGGTCGTGGCCGTCCAAAGGGCAGCAAGAACAAGGCTACCCTTGCAAACCAGAATGAAGCACAAAAGCAGCTAACTGCATCTGCAGCAAACGAAAAGCGTGGTCGTGGCCGTCCAAAGGGCAGCAAGAACAAGGCTACTCTTGCAAAAGAGCAAGCAGCACAAAAGCAGCAAACTGCATCATCAGCAACTGCAAAGCGTGGTCGTGGCCGTCCAAAGGGCAGCAAAAACAAGGCTACACTTGCAAACGAGCAGGCAGCACAGAAGCAGCTAACTGCATCTGCAGCAAGTGAAAAGCGTGGTCGTGGTCGTCCAAAGGGCAGTAAGAACAAAGCTACCCTTGCAAACGAGCAGGCAGCACAAAAGCAGCTAGAGGTATCTGCAGCAAGCGAAAAGCGTGGTCGTGGCCGCCCAAAGGGCAGCAAGAACAAGGCTACCCATGCAAACGAGCAGGCTGCACAAAAGCAGCTAGCTGTATCTGCAGCAAGCGAAAAGCGTGGTCGTGGCCGCCCAAAGGGCAGCAAGAACAAGGCTAC
>Garnier_p2__coassemble_1042_pt1 | contig 40545 bp, 26 predicted proteins | sample Garnier_p2__metabat2_high_PE_037 | metagenome-assembled genome bin Garnier_p2 | reverse complement strand
TAGGCACCAAGATCGAAGACTTATTCAAAGAGATGATCCGCGCACCTGGTGCTGTTCGCTCCACATTGATTAAATACTTAGGTTAATTCCTAACTTATTAACGATTCTATTGCAAACTACTAAGACTCGTGAGGCCCTTGCTACAATGCTTAAACACGTTGTAGCGAGGGCTTTTTTTCATCCATAGACACTTTAATCACTCACCTCAAAATCCAAACCAGAACGCCGCATTGCCCAGGCTCCCGCATAATCCATCCGCCATTCCATGTTGCCAGGCTTCACCATAATCCATCCGCCTATTCCATGTTTGCTAGGCTTACGATAATCCACCCGCCTACTCCATTTTTGCCAGGATCACTATAATCCATACGCCTATCCGTGTTTGCAGGCTTCACCATAATCCATCCGCCTATTCCGTGTTTGCAGGCTTCACCATAATCCATCCGCCTATTCCGTGCTTGCAGGCTTCACCATAATCTAACCGCCTATTCCGTGTTTGCAGGCTTCACCATAATCCATCCGCCTATTCCCTGTTTGCGCCAACATCCCTGTCACCACTAATGTCATGCATACGATATAGCAGCATGTACGACATCCAAGACAGAGGTAGATTTATTAATTTGCTCGCGCCAGGATTACTCTAAACTGCTTATAAATCACATCTTTTGTTGGATTTAGTTACATATTGAAGTTTGATGTAGAGCAAATTTTTAAAACTTTCATGCATTGTGAAAATTTTTTCCATATAATAGATCTATAATCATCTTTGATTGATGAAAATTTGTAACATCGCCAAATTTATCTGATTTGTTACAACTTTTTGTCAAACGCTGAGGGTAACTCCTCGAGAAAGGTTTCAATGCAAACTTCACAATATACAAAGTTTAATGTTACTCCTCTTTTGGCAGTAACCAATTTGTTTCAGGTCTTCATGCGGGCACTTTGATAACGTTCTATTCGCTTAGAACGGCTAGTTGAGTGTACTCGCTTCACTTATATGGAAACGCAGTATGCACATACTAGAAGCTCTCGAACAAGCTAAGCCTAATATGACCAAATCAGACCTTGCTGTGATGAACTACATCCAGGCCAAAGGTTTAGAAGTTTGTAATGCGCCTATCTCAGAGATGGCTAAAAGCTGTGGCGTCTCACATGCAACTATCACCAGATTTGTTAGAAAGTTTGGTTATGCATCACTGCAGGCCTTTAAGATTGCGCTAGCTAAAGAGGTCGGATCTGGTGAGAACATCGGACATCTGATCTCTGTGAACATTGCTTTAGATGAAAGTTCAGAGGACACAGTAAGCAAGCTTACACAGCTTATGACTGATACCATCAGACGGACTGCTAAAGGTATCGATCATAAGAGTCTTGCGCGAATTACCTCTTTCTTCTGTAAGGCAAACCGCGTGTACTTTATTGGCAAAGGTAATAGTGGCTTTGTTGCTGCAGACAGTGCCTTTAAGTTCAATCGCATTGGAATAGATTCACGTGCTTTTATTGAAACTCATGAAATGCTCATGATGTGTTCAATGCTCAAACGCCGTGATTTGCTCGTTGCTTTCTCTAACTCAGGAACAACTCCTGAGATCATCAAGGCCTGCGAGCTTGCTAAACAAGAAGGCTGCAAGATCTTCGGTATAACAGCTGACAAAGACAGTGCGCTAGCCAAGATGTCTGATGAAAGTCTCTTCTATGAGATCAGAGAGACGTTCTTAGACTCTGGCTCTATTTACTCTAAGGCTGCAGTTATTTTCATTATTGATCTTATATATACCGAGCTTTGTAAAAAGCTAGGACAAGATGCAATTGATGCAAAACAAAAGACAGGCAGAGCGATCAGCGCTTTTTGTAATCCGCGTTTACTATCAGTTGCAACACTAGCCAACGAAATAGAGGATCACAATCATACCCATAACGCTCAAGACGCTGATGAGCATGGTGATGCTGATGGCAAAGGTACACACTTTATGCGTAACCTACTCTATGCTGATGACTAGAACAAGCTCATAAGAAATGAGCTTTTATAACAATCATTAATCTTGCGCATACAAATGCCAAGCAAGGTTAACAAACAAGTTATATATCAGCCTCATATCAATGTGAGGGTGTATACTTAGCTGTAGACTGCCAAAAGGACTTTGCGCCATGTTTACTAACTAAACAGCAGTTGCAGCTGAAATTAAGTGACTAGGCTCTATGATCTTTTTAGATTCACATGCACACACAGTGCTATTAAGCTTTGTTACTTTAGCCGCCACTAAGATGCATGGTGAATTTATAATCACCAAGCTAGACGGCAGATTTCATTAGGCTTCACAACTATCAAGGTACTACGCTTATGTAGTCTTTAGTGCGCTGTAGATTGCCTGCTAAACTTTTTATGATTTTCGACTAGGAGATTAAAATGCGTATTTATCGTGCCAGCAACTATGAAGAGTTAAGCCGTAAAGCCGCAAACATCATTTCTTCTCAGGTTATCCTCAAGCCTGATTGCGTTTTAGGTTTAGCTACTGGCTCCAGCCCTATTGGCACCTACAAGCAGCTGATCGAGTGGTACAAGAAGGGCGATCTGGACTTCTCCCAGGTTAAGACCGTAAACCTCGACGAGTACCGTGGTCTTGGCAAGGAGAGCGATCAGTCCTACGTTTACTTCATGCACCACAACCTCTTTGACCACATCAACATCAAGCCAGAGAACATCAACCTGCCAAATGGTAAGAACCCAGACGCAGTTGCCGAGTGCAAGCGTTATGACGGCGTTATCGAGTCCATGGGCGGTGTAGACATTCAGCTCTTAGGTATCGGCCGCAATGGTCACATCGGCTTCAACGAGCCAGCTCCATCTTTCGAGCGCAACACCCACTGCGTAGACCTCACCGAGAGCACCATCGAAGCTAACAAGCGCTTCTTCGCTTCTGCCGATGATGTACCACGTCAGGCTTACACCATGGGTATCGGTTCCATCATGATGGCTAAGACCGTATTACTCATCGCATCTGGCAAGGACAAGGCTGAGGCTATTAAGAACACCATCCAGGGCCCAATCACCCCAGAGTGCCCAGCTTCTGTTCTCCAGTTACACCGCGACGTAATCATCGTTGCTGACGACGACGCTTTAAGCCTCGTTGACTAATGTCTAGCTAGACTACAACTATAGTCTAACTTTTCATTAAGGGCATCGCCCCTATCTTAAAGGCCCGTATCCTCTGATACGGGCTTTTTCATTTCAAAAAGAGCACTATGACAACTAGGCAAATACCTATAACTAAAAAGTGATCACTGGCTTTAGAGTACCTACTACGTATCTGCTTGGGATTGGGCCGTAATAGCGGCTATCAAAGCTGCCTGCATAATTGTTTATGAGTACAAGCTCATCTTTAGGCAACACCATGTCCTGCAGCATTACAGGCATTGAACGGCCCTCTCCATCCATTGCATAAGGCTCGCTGTTCTCAAGCAAACTTCCATTGACGATTATGCCATCTGAGGTAAATCTAACCTCATCACCAGAAATCGCCTGAATATACTTTCCCACAGGCGCATAACCACCCTTGCACTTGCCACTAGCGATGTAATGGCGCTCATAGGCAAGCTTAGCTACCTCATCTGGTAGGCACGCTAATACGAGCATGCCACGCTCTAGGCTATAGTCACTACCTCTCTTAGCATCGCGCTCTGCCATCGCACTTTCACCCATGCCTGAGCTATCAGCTAAAGCTGCTATGTCATTACCATCTGTAGCTGCCGTGTCACTATTATCTGTTGCAGCCACTGCACTACCATCCTGCATAGCATCGCGGTTATCACTAAAGGCAAATGGGTTGAGGCCTGGCTTATAGATATAGGTAATTTTATACAGACCATAAGGCAAAGACTCGGACACATTAAAGTACAGCTGAAAATAACTAAGCGCAGAATTCATGGCTAGGCTTGCCACGAAGATAACCCCTGCCAGCACTATAAAGACCTTGCCTACAGTTGACATTAAGCGCTTAGAAGGTGCGCTTTTGAGCTTATGGTTATGGCTAGAGCTTGTGCTTCTGCTTGAGCTTGATGAATGACTTTCTGTGACTGCTAAGGCTTTGGTGGCAATGTTCGTTGCAAGCTTTAAATTAGAGACAGCCTTTGAACGTCTAAAGGTTCGATGTTGGTAAAACTTGGCGTTATGGGGAGATTTGCTGCTTTTACGCGGTGTCAAAATCTTGAATGGGGATTTAGAGGAGGTAAGCATTGATGCACTCTATGAGGAGGAAAGCGCACAGAACTTCGATTTGCCTTGCCAGGCTTGTATTTTAGGAGAATAACATCTCTTTAATATCAGGCAGCGTGATTAGCCTTGTGATTCGATGTTGCTTATCGGATCAAGCGCAATCTACCAAACAAGTCTACAAATTGAAGATATCTTCTATTTGGGATAGAGGTAGAGCTGTATTTGGAGTAAATGCTGTCGGAGTAATACATACCAACAGTCTAGTAAGGAAATGATCAAACCACTAATCAAAAAGATCAGTTATACCCATCAATAAAATGACAATGGAGTTTGAAGCACAAATCGAAGTTCTCAGCTTATATAGTTTAACATGCAAATCTTGTGACAACATACGCAATGCATCAATTCTTCTTGACACATTTTTACAAGTAGCTAAGTATACAGCTATTAAATAGCTATATACTGCCTATATGTCGCATCAATTCATGACAATTGAAGAGAATTTCATGGCTCAAAATAGAATCGTCTGCGACGACAAACATAAAACATATCTAACACAGCTATCATGTTAAATCACGCTTGCCTGGCGAAGTATTAACTAACACGGCAGAACTTGCCAAGCTTTCTGATATAGCTTTTAGTATTAGAGCAATCAAATACTGCTGTAACTTGCTACCTCATAACTTATCGGCATTAGAGAACTGCAGAGGATTGTGTATAGGCGGATGAGATTGGGAACAATTAACAGTGAGTTAAGAGTGGGATGAGTAAAGTGCAGAGATATCTGCTTTTTGAGGGGCATAAGTGCTTGCATATAGTTAGCTATAACTAACTATACGGGCAAAATAAAACAGACCGAAGTCTGTTTTATTTTTTAAGGACATCATCTAGACCACTAAAATACAGGGTTTGCACTGCCTAGCAGTGCTATTGCGCCATGGATGGCAATGACATAGCATTTACGCTCAATTCCATCCCTGGCACGAGTCGTCACCCTGCTTGTTGGGATAGAGAATGCGATCTAGTCGCGGCAAGCATTGAGCAATGCTAAGTAGCTCACCCTGTATTAATCGTTTCTTAATGAGCAGCAGGGGTATAGTCTGCTGCTCCATAGGTTTTCGTTGATAAACCTTAAGGACAATCTGTAACACAGACTGTTTTAACAAATCGGCTTAAACCGACCTGTTATTAGAACTGATAACGGATACCAGCGGAGAATACGTTCTCAGCGTAGTTGCCACCACCGAAGTTAGCAAAGTCGTTAACGGTCTTAACCTTGTCTTCGTCGGTACCAGCATCGAAACGTGCCTCAGCCCATACGTTAACCTGTGGGTTGAGCTGCCAGTTTACATAAACTGGAACGGTCTTAGCCTCAACATCTACCTTCAGGTCATCAACTTCGATGGTCTGTGAGGTGTAGCCTGCGCGAGCAGAAATACCGTTTGCAAAAGCATATCCTACTGCAAACTCATAGCCTGATACAGTGTAATCTGAATCCTTTACACCTGCAGCGCCGCCCTTAACATCAAAATCACGGTTCTGATAAACAGCAGCAACATAAGGGCCTAAGTTTAAGGAACCCCATGATAAGCCAATAGCGTAGTGGCTGTATGAGTCATAGTAGTGGTTAGGAGCAAGACCGGTGTCAATCTTATTTGCCTTAGAGTCAGCAAACTCAACCTTCTCGTAACCTGCGCGAACAGCGATTGGGCCAAATACAACATCTGGAGAGGTGTAGCCAGCAGCTAAAGATACACTGTAGTCTAAGTCAGCAGACTCAGTAATCTCGCCCTTTGCATTCTTTAAGCCGTAGGCACCATCTACGTGCTCGCCCTTGTTAGCAAAGCCGTAAGAAACGATTGCGTCAAAGCCGTTACCAGACCAGCTGTACTGTAACATGGACTTACGCTTGTCATCGTTACCAGCTAAGCCATTGCAACCCCAGTCGTCGAAAATATCGGTCTGGCTGATAGCGTACTTGATAGCAGGCTCAAAACGACCAAACTTAACCTGACCAGCCTGAGCGAAGTCTAAGCCAACCCAGAGGTAACGAGCTGAGAATGAATCCTTACCGTCGCCGTCAGCAGCATCCCACTCCATCTTAGCGAAAGCTGCGATGTCGCCATAAACCTGGGTACGCATGTCTACGCCAAGACGACCAGAAGTCTTGACAGTTGCGCTCTCATCAGCAGTACCGTCGAGGGTATCAGTCTTTGAGTAAGAAATACCAGCCTTGTCAGAGTACAGAACGGACTGAACACGGCCGTAAACAGCTAAAGAGGTGCCGTCCTTGTCATAAACGGTAGCGGCAGAAGCGGTTGAAATTGAAGTAGCAGCTAAAGCAGCAACAGCTAAAGCTAAAAATGACTTCTTCATAATTTTTATCTATCCCAATTATCTTATAAAAAGAAAGTGTGAACTTGTTCTGTTCACGTGAGACACTATACCACTATTGAAAGAAAAATTTGCCACTATGACCAATTGAGTGACAACGCTCTTAAAAAGAAACCATTGGCACCAAAACCAACTTATGTATAAACCGCTTATATTTGGGATTTACTGGTGCATTAGCGTAGCTTATATACACAAACATTATTGCCATAAATGGCCATTGATGCTTGTATGACAACCATCGGTTTAACGTAGATTTTAGCCAAATCTTACATAGCAAATTACTTTTAGTATGGCTATAAATAGCTTATATATCGAGTTTGTATCTTGTATACAATCAAGTTTCGTGGGGTTCCATAAAAATTTGTGATGTAACGCAAATTTTTGACATCATTCATGACAGCAACGCCTTTTTAATGTCAATAAAAATGCTTTTGACTGTCTAAAGTTCCATGGTTGCACATTTATGTTCCATGGCTGTCACAACTTGGGCACAAGAGTGCACGATTTTTGATGTCGAAACTCTTTATTTTTAACTCACATCTACACACACATATTGCTACTTTGTAACTCTTTATGTTTAGCCCACATCGACACACATGTTAGTGCTTTTTAACTCTTTATGTTTAGCCCACATCGACACACATGTTGGTGCTTTGTAAGTCTTTTTATAGTGCCTGTTTATCTTTGGGGTGTAGTGTCGTGTACTTTTTGGGCTGCATCTAAAGTTTGTTGAGGGTTGATGGTGTCCTGTAGTTGATTCTCAAAGGTACCGCCGCCCACTGCTGTCATGAGTTTAATAGTGGCAATTAATAGATCTTTATGCGCCATAAGGTTCTTATTCTTGGCACTACGAAGACTGTCTGCAGCATCTAAGAGCTCACTTAAGGATGCTCCACCAAAACGATAGCGTTCTTCTATACGCTGGTAATTACGTTCTGTAAGTTCTAATTCCTGTTTGTAGCTACTAAAGAGCAAGTCTTGATTGCTCAGCTCATTAATTCTGTCTGAAACTTCTTTTACCGCTGTAATAAAGCCATTGGCAAAGTCTAGTCGCGCCTGATCCTTTTTCACCAATGTTCCATCCCTTTGTATAGAGAGCTGATTGAAGTTCAAGAAAGGAAAGGTAATCACAGCACCAAGGGCACCGACGGGATCGGTAAAGAATCTAGTTAATGAAGTAGAGTCAGCACTGTTAAGTCGTGCAGAGATATTAAACTGCGGATAAAAGTTGCTAGTGGCTTCATCTGTATCAGCATAGGCTGCTCTCAACTTAGACTCATATGACCTCAAGTCTGGTCTCTGCTTTAATAAAGCTGATGGAATAACGGTAGCTACTTTTACCTTGGCTGCTGAGTACAAGGCATCAGCTTTTATGTCTTTTTCTGCGTCAACCTCTGTAAAACGCGAGGCTAAGGCATTTAGCGCATTACGTGCTGTGGTAAGTGAATATGCAGCGTTATAAACAGCTTGTTCGTTGATCTTGTGATTGACCATGGCTTGATCATACTCAAGACCATCTGCAGCACCCTGCTTAAGCATCTCACTAATGAGCTCTAAGCGCTTTTGAGAGGTGGCTAGCTGCTCTTTGGCCAACTTAAGATTCTCTATGGCATACACATAATTCCAGTAATACTCAGCAGTACGTTCAATCATGGTTAAACGCATGGCTTGGTAATCATACGCACTTGCCTTGAATCTCTCATAAGAGGCACGAGACTGAGCACTCAATCTGCCAAAGAGATCTAACTCATATGAAAGTGAAAGACTGCTATTCGAGCCTTCCATAGTTTTCGAGCTCTGACTTAAGTCCTTAGTTGCAGAAGCTCCTAGAGATGCTGATGCATCAGGATGATAATTGGTATTCGTAAGCTGCAGAGCAAGCTCTGCACTTCTAAGGTTGTTATATGCAGTAATGAGCTCGTAATTATTGGCAAGCACCGTCTCAATCATCATGGTGAGCTTGTCATCGCCAAAACCTTTATAAAAGTCATATTCAAGATTTGACTGCTCGGACTCGCCTGTCAGCGCCCGCTCTCCTTTAGCAATGGCTGATACCTCATTATTGATGCTGCCGTAGCTTGCAGGGGCTTTAAGTTGCTCTTGGTACTCAGTTTCCATAAGTGAACATGAGCTAAGCAAAACACTACTTAAGAGTAATGCTACTTTACTAGCGGTTGCCTTGCCTTTATTTAGCATGTTCACTCCTTTTGGAAAACCAATACATCCACTGTTCACCACAGCTTGCTTTGCCTCAAACAAAAGCGTTAGTTGCATTATGGACGTTTTTCTATAGCTAGAACTTAGAATGGTCTTATAACAATGCAAAACGGTCTGAGCTGAGGTATCAGGATTATCCTGAACCAAGGCGTCAGACCGCATTTATGGAGCAATCGCGACAAGGTGGTCTGGATTGCTTTTTTTTCAAATACTTAAAGTGTTTGTTAGCTACTTAGCTTCGTTTGTCTGTGCTACTTGCTCTACTTCATTGCTATTTTGTTGTTCTGACCAGAGTTTTTCGAGGGCCTCTTGGTCATGGAAGATTGGAGCAATAGCACTGAACTTATGGTCGTAGTTATCAATAGGACTTAGTCCTTGACGCTCACGCTGATAGCTTTCGATTACTGCTGGTAAATAGGCTTCCCATAATGGAGGCTCAATAGCAAAGACCTCTTTAATCTTTTCACAGCTAAGGCGGCTATCAAATGGACGCTTAGCTTTAGATTTAAACTCTTGACTACTGATTGGCACAACCGAGACTTCATGAGGGATAGCCTGCATCTTGATTGCATGATCGAAGATAACTCTAGCAAACTGATCCCAGGTAACTGCGTCAAAGCCACAGTAGTGGTAAATGCCCCACTCATTAAAGTCTTTGTCATCAATGAGTCTATCTGCAATCTTGGCAATACAGTCTGCTAAAGATTGGGCTGGAGTTGGATTACCTAATTGATCGCACACTACAGCAATCTCAGTTTGCTCTTGTGCCATGGTCAGCATGGCCTTTACAAAGTTGCTGCCAAATCTACCGAATATCCATGAGCTTCTTAAAATGATGTACTTGCACAAAGAGTTTTGTACATAGGTCTCACCCTCAATCTTGCTCTTGCCATAAATGCACTCAGAATTTACTGCGTCATCTTCATTATGAGGGTAGTTCTTATCATCATCAAAGACGTAGTCAGTTGAAATATGGATAAGCGGGATGTCATTGGCGTGAGCTGCAATAGAGAGATTTCTTGCACCAATAGCATTAACGTTATAAGCCTGAGCAATTTCTTCTTCAGACTTCTCTACATTAGTAAAGGATGCTGCATTGATAATTAGATCAGCTTGGCTCTCTTCAATTGCACTGAGCACAAAATCTTTATTGGTGATATCTAAAGTACTGTGATTAGCTGAGACAACTTTATGTCCTTTCTTGAGTAGCTCAAACTCAATCTCAGTTCCAACTTGTCCTTGAGAACCGGTTAAAAAGATTGTTGCCATGCTTATATATCCGTGAACAGCTACTACTTATGATCCCTCAAGCGCATGCATTAGGTTCCCACCTTTGCTTATGGGCATTGCATCAGGCGCTGCCTACTAACTTATTACAAGCTAGTCACATTAACAGCTTGTGCCTGAGTACATCACAAGAAAAGAAAGTGTTTTAAGCTAGCCCAGCTTCGCACGCTTTTGCATGGTAGTGGGCTAGTCTGTACTAAAAGTTTAGGCTTACCTTACCTTTAGTATTTATTACTCAGACTTTTGAGATTTGTCGTCTTGGCCTAAAGCCACTAACTCAACTAAAGCCTTGGTTACCTCAAAGCTTGCATGCAGTGAAGGCACAGGCAGGCACTCGTAAATACCGTGGCAGTTAAGAGGGCCGGCGAAGATATTTGGACATGGCAGACCACGGCAGCTTAAGTTAGCACCATCGGTACCACCGCGCACCTTCATCTCAGTAAGCTTGATATTGGCACGGTCAAATGCAGCACGGCAGTAGTTTACGATTGCTGGTGACTCTTTAAGTACAGTCTCCATGTTCTCGTACTGCTTAACAAAGATTGCCTCACAGGAACCTTGGCCATACTTCTCGTTAATCTTATCTACAGCCTGCTCAACAAAGGCATGACGACGCTCTAAGCCTTCCTTTTCAAAGTCTCTTAAAATCATCATGAGTTCAGCTTGCTCTACATTACCCATGGCATCATGCACGTGATAGAAGCCTTGCTCATCTTTAGTAGTCTCAGGAGACTCCTCGTGAGGCATAAGGTCGATAAAGTCAGTCATCATCTTGATGGCGTTCTTCATCTTGCCATAAGCAACTGCAGTATGTACTACCTTGCCATGGAAAATGATCTTTGCACCTTCAGCATTGAAAGTAGCGATGTCTAATTCGCCACGCTCGCAACCGTCGATGGTTACTGCAAAGTCACAGTCAATGGTCTCAATATCCAGGTACTTAGTAGATCTGCCAATCTCCTCATCAACTGAGAAGATAATGGTGACTGGGCCGTGAACAATACGATCATCGGCAAGACGCTCAGCTAAGTGCATGAGCACAGCAATACCGGCCTTATCGTCACCGCCTAATAAAGTAGTGCCATCGGTTACAACAATGTCTTCGCCTAAGTGGTTAGCAAGCTCTGGTGAAATGTTGTGATCGATAATGGCACCGCTATCAAGCTCAATACCCTCGCCTTTATAAGCAGTAACTAAAGAAGGCTTTACACCATCTGATGAAGCATCAGGAGCGGTATCTAAGTGAGCAAGTAAACAGAGCTTCTCTTTATTCTCATAACCATTGGTAGCTGGAATACGGGTGATGATCACACCCTCTTTAGTCTGAATAGGCTTTAACTTCAGCTTAGAAAGACGGCTTAATAAGTGAGCGCCTAAACGCAGCTGACCAGCACTTGATGGCTTGTCTTGGCTAGTAAAGTCAGCACGGGTGTCGTAGTCTAACAGTCCTACAAACTGCTTGAGTAAATCATCTTCCTGAACCTTCAACTCCAGAGCTTTAACATCACCCTTTTGCATTTGCTTCCTTCCTGTTAGCCAAAATTAATGATAAACACCTAAGCGTATCAGCATCTTATTGCATCAAAGTTTACTAAAAGTAAGCCTTCTAGATTGCCCAAGCCTAGTTAACCTTTGAAAATATTCATCTGCCAAGACTGCAACACGTCAGTCAGAGCATGTGCAAGATTGAGAGCATCCTATTATTCTAATCGATTGAGCCCAAAAGATCTTTCTTGTGATTTTTTATAGCCATTACAGACACGAAAAAGCCACACTCAATGAGAAACTGTAGCTTTTAGCAGTGACACTTTCTGTTACAGACGGTACCTCAAAGTCTTAACTTAAGCTCTTAAGCTCCGAGGCCCTCGCTCAGACCAAACTCAAACCAAGATCATACCCAGCTCATAGCAAGGTCATATCAATCTCAGGGCAAGAGCATACTCAGTGCATAATACGCTCATTGAGATCCCTCTTTATGAGCGGAGTAGCTAGTCAGAATGTAGAGCATTCTCTATTAGCGGATTAGTAGTCAGATTAGATCATGCTTGCTTGATCTTGAGTTAGTGTTACTCGCGGGCTAAGGCATCAATTGGATTGAGTCTTGATGCCGAGCGTGCTGGCATAAAACCAAAGACAATACCAATTACTGATGAAGTCATTACTGCAGCTATAACTGAAGTTAGAGAGTATGACAGCACTATGTTTGGTGCAAAGTGCATGATGAGGTGACCTGCAATATATGACAGGACTACGCCTAAGAGACCACCAATGAGACATACCATCACCGCCTCAATTAAAAATTGCGAGAGGATGTCTCCACGTCCTGCGCCAACAGCCATACGAATACCAATTTCTTTAGTACGCTCAGTTACTGATACGAGCATGATGTTCATAACACCAATGCCGCCCACCACTAAAGAAATAACAGCAATAGCCGAGATCATTAAGGTGAAGGTACGGGTAGCATTTTCAATTGACTTCATAATGGTATCTGATGATTGCATAAAGAAGTCTTCTCTACCATGACGTGTCACCAAGATAGACTTGATGGCATGCTCTGCCACTGGTGCTGCAAAGCCATCGTTAATTCTAAGCACGATAGACGACAAATAGTTTTGGTTTACTAAGCGCGTCATTACCGATGTATATGGTACGAACACTGTTGGATTAGTGCCACGAATTACCCAAGAGTCACTCTTTGCTAGTACTCCAATAACTCTAATTACCACCTTGCCAATAATGATGGTCTTCCCAAGTGGGTCTTCAGTAGCAAAGAAAAGCTTGGCAGTGTTATCGTCAATCACACCAACCTGAGCGTTACTCTTAAGCTCTATCTCGTTAAACAAGCGTCCTTTTTTGAGCTCTAAACCATAGACCCTAAACATCTCACTTGAGACACCTTGAATCGTGGCATTGGCCTCTTTTTGTCCACGTCTCAGCAAGGCATTGGTTTGCACTGTGGCCGATACCGAATCGACAAATGGCTGTCCTTGCAGTGCATTTAAGTCACGCGGTGTCAGCGTCTGTATGCGTCCTCTTCTAACATCACCCATTCTTTGTCCTGGATAGACAGTAATGGTGTTAGTGCCCATAGCTGCAATGTTGGAAATAATCTGCTCTGATGCACCACGTGCTAGCGCCACCACAGTCACCACAGCCATAATGCCAATGATAATACCAAGCATGGTCAGCAAGGTACGCATACGATTAGACAGCATTGCTCTATAGGCCATCACAAAGGCTTCTTTGAATCTGTCTGTATAGGCATGCAACTTAAAGAGCCATGGATTACCTTTAGAGCCATAAGCAAATAGAGTATCTGCAGTCTCTTGAGTACTCGTGCTTGTTGTGGCTGCAGCGGTGTTGGCAGCTACCTTGGGGTATTGCGCATCGCGCTCGTCATTACTTGACGCATGCACGCCCGGAGCTGACGCAAGCTTGCTAGGAGCAATACTTGGCTCATGCATGACAGGAGCATGGGTTTGCGGTTCATGGGTGCTTGTTGGATTGCCGCCTTGTGCATTGGCGCTTGACTCATCATGACTTGCGGCTTGCTTGCATGCTTGTGTGTCTTCATTGGAGCCATCCATATGCAGCTCAAACTTGGCAGGATGTTCATTGATGACATCGGATGTGATATTGCCATCTTCAATGGAGATTACTCGCTTGGCACAAGCGGCGATGCGTGGATCGTGAGTAACTATGATGACGGTATGGCCTTGTGAGTTGAGCTCTTGCAAGGTGTTCATCACATCACGGCCTGACTTTGAATCAAGCGCACCTGTAGGCTCATCGGCCAAAATAATACGGCCACCATTCATCAGTGCTCTTGCAATAGAGACACGCTGTTGCTGACCGCCTGAGAGCTGCGCAGGACGATACTCAGAGCGATGTGAAAGACCTAAATCCTCAAGGAGCTTAAGCGCCCGCTCATCACGCTTTTTCTTAGGTACACCTGCATAAACCGATGGAACTTGTACATTCTCTCGTGCACATAAATGACCAAGTAAGTGGTAGCGCTGGAAGATAAAGCCAAAGAAGTCACGGCGTAAGGAAGTGAGCTCATCATGCAACATATTGTGGGTATCTTTACCCATAACAAAGTAATTGCCTGAGCTTGGTGTATCCAAACAGCCAATGATATTCATGAGGGTAGATTTGCCTGAGCCTGATGGGCCAATAATGGCCAGCATTTCCCCCTTACGTACACTAAGATTAATGCCGTGCAGTACCTCTACCTCGGCATCTCCGGACATATATGCACGGCGTACATTTTTAAGCTCAAGCAGCACTTCAGAGCATGCTAAGCGCTGATCTAATGACTCTGCGCTTTTATCAGATGAAGCTATCTTAGTTGAGAAGGCCATGCTCTATCCCCATGCTCTAAAGATTGTTTAGTTTGCAAAAACACTACACTGCTTAACCAAAGCATAAAACTTGATTTTGCTTATATATCCAAAGCTCATTTAGCTGAGTGTGCCTTAGTACATGCGTGGGCCACGTGTACGTGCCTTACTTGCCTTTCCTGCAGCAGATGCCACATCCTCGCCAATAATGATAGGAGTGGAGGTATCAAAATCTTTAGATAAAATCTGCACGTACTGATCGTCACGTATGCCTAATTTGACGCTTTGGGCTACGACCTCAGCGCCGTCTTTGAGCTGATAAATGGTTGCACTTCCATCAGGCCCTTCATTTTGCACGGCTGCAAGCGGTACCACTACTGCTTGCTTGGCGTCAGCTACCGTAATCTCCACCTCAGCTGTCATATCAATACGCAATAAGCCCTCTTTGTTATCAACATCAAGCTGAGCATTGTAGTAAACGGCGGTATCGGTTGATGTTGCAACATTATTGTTGGTAGTTGCAGCAGATGCAGGTGCTGGATCTACAGATAAAAGCTGGGCATCAAAGTAACGACCTGGTAGACCTAGAATGGTAAAACGGGCCTGCATTGGAGGCTTTACCTTAACCACATCAGCCTCAGAGAGCTCTGCTTCTACCGTCATGGTCTCAAGATCGGCCATCTTTAAAATTGTTGGGGTCGACTGATTGGCATTAACGGTTTGGCCCTCTTCTACAGGAATGGCATAGACGGTTCCATCCATTGGAGCCACGATCTTGGTATAACCAAGATTAGTAGTAGCATCAGCAACAGAGACTACAGCTTGCTCATACTGAGCATTGAGCGAGTCGAGATCGGCAAGCGCCATTTCATAATCAGCTGCTGCCTTTTGTGCACTTTGCTTGGAAGTAGCCTCAGTCTTTAACAGATTCTGTTGGCGAGTGTTTTCGGCCTTGTAGAGGGTAATTTGCGCTTTTTTAGAACGAATCTGGGCCTTAATCTGCTTTTCTTGTGCTTGAGCACGGCGCAGATCGTTTTGCTGAATCTCAGGATCGATTTCCGCAAGTAAGTCACCTGCTTTGACCTTATCACCAGTGACTACATAGATTTTCTTAATCTGACCTGAGACCTGGGCCCCCACTTCAACTTGAGTCTTGCCACTAATCTTGCCGCTAGCAAATACCTGCTGACGAATATCTCTGACCTGAGCTGACGAGGTCATGTAGTTTAGCGGTTCTGTGCGCATGAAACGATACAGTGCATAAGCACTAAGCGCAATGGCTACCGCACCAATGATGGCATACTTAATTGCCTTATCTCGTCTCATGTTTGTTTTCCTAAAAATAAGCACGTACCACCAAAAGCACTGCTAGAACAAAAAATACTTTCACCATCATCAAAAGCATAGTGCCCACATCACTCAAAATATGGTGAGCACATAAAAATGCCTCTTAAGCCATAGAGTGCTCCTGAAAATGCCCCATGATTACAAGCCATGTCGTGCACACCATAAGCATACGCTAAAGACTCTGCTCATGCCTAAGCATACGTTAAATACTCTGATCATGCCTAAACACAAAGCAAGCAAATGTCCATGCTTGACACTCAAATATGCGTTTAGCCGATGGTGAGCGCTAGTGTACATCTATTAAGATAGGCGAAAATGAGGAAGCTTAGATTTGTACAGCTACATGCCTAATCCGCTATAAGAGGAAGCTTAGATTTGTACAGCTCCATGCCTAATCCGCTATAATTAGCCGTTGGTTTTTAGTGCTGAGGAGAAGGCAATGATCTCTTTTGTTTTACATGCTGGACGTGAAAAGTCACTCTTGCGTCATCATCCATGGATCTTTTCAAAGGCAGTGGATAAGGTTTTAACTGACGCAAGGGCTGATGCTCCTGTTATAGACAAAAAAGAGATTAAGTCAGGCACTCTCTGTCAGGTGCTCTCAAGTGAGCTTAAGTTCCTGTGCTATGCCCACTTCTCTCCATACTCACAAATCATGCTGCGTGCTATCTCCTTTAGACAAGAAGATCGCATTGATTACGACTTTATTAAAGGTCGTATTGCCAGCGCTATGGCACGTCGCGGTGCCTTAAAGATCCGTGGCGATCATGGCATTCGTCTTGTGTCAGCTGAAGGCGATTACATGCCAGGCTTGATTGTTGATCGCTTTAACAATGTCATCAGCGTTGCCATTTCCTCATCAGGCATGGAATCTTGCTATAACCACATCTTCCGTGCACTCCATGAGCTCAACCCTGATTGCTATCTATATGAGCGCTCTGATGCCAAATCTCGCAGCAAAGAAAACCTCCCACTAAGAGCTGGCCTTGTCGACCCTGAGGATTTAAGCCCAGCCTACAACCTCAAAGATAAAGCTGGCAATGGCCTTAAAGACTCTAAGCAAATTACCTCAGTTAAGCGTATCGTCACTGATGCAGATAAAGCATCACAAAGCGCCACTGATGGCGCTGCTAGCACCTCAGAAAACCTTGGCGAGCGCATTTCCTTAGATGAGGCTATTCCAGATACTCTCTTTGTGCTTGAGCGTGGTCTAGTTGAGATCCCAATTGACGTTAAGCATGGCCATAAGACTGGCGGCTATCTAGACCAAAGACAATCCCGCTACCATACTTACGAGCTGTGCAAGACCTTTAAGGCTCTCTCAAAAGATGGCAAAACCGGCCCTACCGTGCTCAATTGCTTCTCCTACACAGGTGGTTTTAGTCTACATGCGCTTAAAGGCGGTGCTAAGGCTGTATTTAATGTGGATGTATCAGACAATGCCCTCAATGCAGCGCGTCAAGGCGTAGTGCACAACCACCTTGATCCAGGCCGCTGCAAATTTATCAACAAGGATGTCTTTGAGTACTTACGCCAAGAGGTTAAGAAAGGCACCAAGTTTGATATCGTGATTCTTGACCCACCAAAGTTTGCTGAGAACAAATCAAACTTAGTCTCAGCCTGCCGTGGCTATCAGGACATTAACCGTCTTGGTATGCAATTAGTCAGAAGTGGTGGTCGACTCTTAACCTTCTCTTGCTCAGGCCTCATGACCGAAGATCTCTTCCAAAAGATCATCGCTGATGCCGCTTTAGAAGCAAATGTTGAGGCACAGTTAGTCACCACATTACGCCAAGACATTGACCACGTTGTATCTCTACCATGCCCAGAGACTTTCTACCTCAAGGGCTTTGAGATCCTGATTAACTAGCCACAAAATCAATTAAGCTTTTGCCAACAAAAATATCGAGCCTAATAATGGGAATTACACCACTTAGCCTAAATGACATTCTTTCAAGCAATAAACTCAAATACAACTTTTGTGGTTCAAACTACAAGGCTGCTTTCAGTGAGGAAATCAACTTTACTGAACAACTTGCGATTATTACTCATTTTCTGCATAACGAAGGCACATCATTTGAGTCACCATTTGCTAAGCAGGCAAAGGCTTTAATAGCAGACAGCTATTCTTGTATACATCAGGGTAATTGCTCTGATGATACATATACGCTAGAAACTCTTCTGCAGGCTCATGATTTTTTTAGCTCTGTCTTTACAGTTCCATTTTTACCTAAAGCCAATGCTAATTTCACCTTTATTGACATGTTTGCAGGCATAGGCGGATTCAGGCAAGCGCTACAAAACCTTGGTGGCAAATGTGTGTTCTCATCAGAGTGGGATGCTCAAGCACAAAAGACATATCTTTTAAACTATGGAGAGATGCCGTTTGGCGATATTACACAAGAGCGTACAAAGGCATTTATTCCAGACAACTTTGATATTCTTTGCGCTGGCTTTCCATGCCAAGCTTTCTCTTTGGCTGGTAAGCGTCTTGGTTTTGAGGAAACACGCGGTACACTGTTTTTCGATGTTGCACAAGTAATTAAAGAAAAACAGCCTAAAGCGTTTTTCCTAGAAAATGTAAAAGGCCTCCTTATTCATGACAAGAGAAAGACCATTAACACAATTCTAAAAACGCTAAGAGAAGACCTTGGATACTTTGTGCCTGAACCAGAAATTGTCAACGCGATGAACTTTGGCGTACCGCAGCATAGAGAACGTGTTTATATTGTGGGCTTTAGGAAAGATCTTGGCATCAACAGTTTTGATTATCCTAATCCAACAGATCGAAGCAAAGTATTTGCGGATATTAAAGAAAAGGATGTTGTTTCAACTAAGTATTATCTATCAACTCAGTACTTAGACACACTAATTGCGCATAAAGAACGTCATGCATCTAAAGGCAATGGATTTGGCTATGAAATTATTTCAGATAATAGTGTGGCAAATGCGATTGTTGTCGGAGGTATGGGACGAGAGCGTAACCTCGTTATCGACAACCGACTAACTGACTTCACCCCAGTTACTCGAATAAAAGGAGAAGTTAACCGTCAAGGCATACGTAAAATGACTCCGAGAGAGTGGGCCAGACTTCAAGGCTTCCCAGAAAACTTTATTATTGGGGTTGCAGATGCCTCTGCATATAAGCAGTTTGGAAATAGCGTTGCAGTACCAGCTATACAAGCGACTGCGCAGCAAATCTTAAGCAAACTAGGATTGTAGAATTATGTTGACAGCAAACAAGGGCGAGTGGAGTGAGCTCTATGTCCTATTACATATATTGGGCACAGGAATAGTTCATGCTGCCGATGGTTTGCTGAATACCCTCCCTACTTTCTATCATGTAGTAAAAGTAGTTAGAGAAGAGAAAGGGATAGGCTCTAAAGCTAGAGAAATTGAATACCACATTTCGAAAGATATTGTTTCCATTATTGATAATGGCATAACAGTAGATGTAATACCTTGCTTAGACTTTATCAAAGCTGCCAAGATACTATTTGACGCTATAAAATCAGGCCCTCCTCCAGGATTTAAAGGAGCATTCCCGATACCAGAGGTTACTGAATTTTTATACCGCTGTCAGTGTTTTACAACCAAAGCAAAGTCTTCTGATAAGGCGGATATTTCAGTAGTTATATTTGACACACATACTGAGTCAGAGATACTACTTAAATTTAGTATCAAGTCAGAAGCTGGCAACAAATCATCTCTCCTAAACGCCTCGTCTCTAACAAACATGTTTTACACTGTTGAGGGAAAGATAGATCAGAAGACAGCTGATGAAATTAATAATATCTCAAGTAAAGATAAGGTTGTAGAAAGAATCAGAGCTATTCAAAACAAAGGCTTGACTATGAGATTCTATGGTTTTTCAAGCACAGTTTTTGAAAACAACTTAAGAATGATTGACTGCAAGCTTCCTGAGATAATTGGCCACATGGTCCTTGATGGATATATAAATGGAAAGGACATATCGAAAGTCATAAAAAGAATTACAACCTGTAATCCGTTTAATTTTGATTCATCTATGGGTCATGACTTCTATGGTTATAAGATCAAGTCATTTCTGATAGCCACAGCATTAGGTATGAAACCATCACAAGTTTGGAACGGGCAATATGAGGCAACAGGCGGGTACATTATTGTAAAGAACAACGGTGAAATTGTATGCTTTCATATGTACGATAGAAACCAGCTAGAGGAGTATCTTATTTCAAATACCAAGTTTGAAACTCCAAGCTCTGATCCCAACAAAATAAAAGGTACTCGTTATATTGTCTATAAAGAAAACGACACTTGGTTCTTTAATCTTAACCTTCAAATACGCTTTAAGTAGAGTAAATTCTATAAAACATGCACCAAAGATGCATGGGCATGATTGTAGAATCTTGACCAATCTGCGTCGTGTTGGTTCTAAAAAAGCACGCATGTGAGTGGGAACTCACATACATGCTTTGGGTTTACATACATTTTGAACGCGTGGTTTGTTTGAAATGAAAGTATCAAGGCCTTATGGCCTGAAACGATAAATCTCTATTCACAATGTTCAAGGCCAGCACGGCCTTAAGATTTGGGGTTGCAGCCCATGTTGGTTGGCAATGTTAATTAAGAACATGCATGTGACAGATGTGGCGCACATGCATGCGACGTGGATTAGAAACCCTGGCTAAAGTTGCTAGCACTTGGGACAATTCTTTTCTTGAAGATATAGAAAAGACGCATACAGAGCATAATGGCAGCGGCAGATAAGGAGATAATAAAGCCAAGCCAGAAGCCCTCAGCACCATCTAAACCAATATCAACGTGACCATAGCCTAAGGCATAACCAATTGGCATGCCGATTAACCAGTAAGCAACGATGGTTACGATGAAGATAGAACGTGAATCCTTAAAACCTCTTAAAACGCCAGTTGCCATAACCTGCAGCGTCTCTGGGAAGAAGAATACGCAGCAGTAAAGCATTAAAACTGGAGCTAAAAGTAAAACTTCTGAGTCATCTGAGTACCATGAAGCTACTAAGTCACCTGAGGTAAACAGGAAAGTAGCGCCAACACAGTAGAAGCTTAGGGCAATTAACACTGAACTTAAAGCACGTCTTCTAGCCTGCTTCCAGCTGCTTGCCCCCATAGCCTCGCCAACTTCAATAGAAGCAGTAGAGCTAAGAGCAATTGGAACAATTGCGAGCATACCCGAGACGTTCATAGCAATGGTATGAGAAGCAACAATCACTGGACCGAATGGGGAAAGTAAGATTGCTACTAAGGAGAAACATAAAGTTTCAATCATACCAGCCACGCCTAAAGGTAAGGAGAGCTTTAAGAACGCTTTGTACATACCCTTTTCAACTTTGAGCCACTTTTTAAAGATACGTACATGAGCAAAATGCTTAGACTTACGTACATAGATCAGCATGCACAATGAAGTGATGTAAATGGTAAGAGCAGTAGCTACACCACAACCTACACCACCAAGCTCTGGCATGCCTAAGTGACCAAAGATGAAGATATAGTTAAGCGGTACATTTAAAGTAAGCGCCATACAGCCAAAGAAGAGAGTTGGCAGAGTCTTACCAAGACCTTCCCAGTAGGCACGTAACACGTTAAACAGAGCAAAGCCAGGCATAGCAAGACCAGTTGCAATTAAGTAGCCTTGACCAATGGCCACCATGCGCTGATCGGTTTCAGGGAACATCAGATATACCTGAGGTACTAACATGATGATGAAACCAACAATAGCCGCACAGCATAAGGTACACACTGCAGCTACCTGCATACGCAAGGCAACTTTATCAAGCTCACCCGAGCCGACTAAGTTTGAAATTAAAGGGTGAATAGCTAGCGCCATACCCACAACAAACAGTTCAGAAGGCCAGAATACCGAGCTACCAATAGCCACGCCAGATAACTCTAAGGTACCTGCTGCACCTGCCATCAAGGTATCAGCCACACCCATGGAAGTAGCAGCAAGCTGACCCATGAACAGTGGTAAAAATAAGGATAAGGTGTGAGCGATTTGCTGCAAGAATGTACGCTGCGGCAAAGCATTAGCCACAAACTGTACATCGCCCTTTTCTTTACCTTTAAGGCCGATAACTTTTGCTGCTCTTTGAGCCACCGCCTCAATCTTCTTTGGCTTATCTGTAGCTTTTATACCCTCAGTACTTGCCTCAAGAATATTGCTATTAGCCAGCGCGTCTGCAGTGACAGCATTAACGCATGCAACAGCCTCAGCAGTAATGGCTGTGTCACTCTTAGTCTTTACCATGTGTGAGTGCATGCTCTTAGCATCATTACTCTTGAGGATATTGCTAGCTAAGTTTGCATTTGCTGCAACAACAGCTGCCTCATGATCAATCGCACCATCAGCTAATGCAGCCATGCATGGATCGCCATTGAGCTCTACTAAATCTGCAAAGGTTCCTTCATTGCTCTTAGCTAAAGATGCCTTAACTGCCTCACGTGTCCGATCTTGAGCCTTGTTAGAGGCACTAGTGGCCTTAACAGAGTTAGCTGCAATTAAACCGCCCGCACCCGGCGAGTTATGCACAGGTGAGATAGTGCGCATTGCACGAGTAGCATCGTCATAGCTAAAGATGCGGCAGGATGCGCCCTCTTCTTTGGAAACACTAATAGTTGCGTCTGCTGAACAAGAAAAATCTTTGTCAGCCTTACTTAATACAATCTTGCTCATACTTAACCTCCTTGTTTGATGCAAGTTGGTTAGCAAGCAAGCCTCTTTAGAATCAACAGTGTTACTGTTGCTCTTTGAGCATGAACAGTCATTAACTGTTGCTCTACGCTAGATCTAAAGTCATCGCAATGGCCCCCACTAATATGAGGCCTTCGTTATTCAATCTCATGACAGACACAAAAGGATGTAATCCTTGAGTGTTATACCTGTTTAAGTAAACAGTTGTTCAACAGCAACAGTTCAACAACCAACCATATTTACCTATCCCATCAAAACCAAGCCATTAGGCAAAATGCTAAATCAACAATTAAGGGCAACAGCTAAGAACAAAAGCTAAAGCCAAAAGCACAAGCTTTAAGTTTGCGGCTACACATACTCTGGACAATAAATACCTAGATCAGCCGTAGCCACAAGAAAACAGCAAGACATAAACTGGCATGACATGAACAGACATGTTGAGTTTCATCAATGGATACCAATGCCATTGCCTACACAAACTTAGATCTCAATTGTGCTTACTGTTAAGCCTAAACGAATGCTATGCGCCATCAGTACCCAAATTCACTTGCTTACATAGCACATCTACGCACAGGGGCAAAAATGTGGGCAAATAATCACGACCATCGTGTCTATAGACAGCTACTGTCACAATGCATGTGCACAGCTTTCTATAGGCGCACGAGTAGCGTCATGAGTACGTAAGATAGCTCATCGCTTGTTAATGTTTGATTTTTATGAGGTAGGAGCGCTTTGCTCGTACTTAAACAGGCATAGCCATGTACGAGATCGTGGGATCTAGTAGTTGAGCTTGCCAGCTAAGGTTGAGTTCAGACTTTTTTCAAAAGCTGTACAAAGTGCCTTTTATACGGGTGCGGCATGAAGCCTAAGCCGACCTGACAATAACTATGATTGTCTGACACAGTGCACAGAGGCGCAGACACGGCCCGCAGCGGCGTAAGAAAGTATCGGTGAAGATCGTTGTGCCGATATGCCGCTATGACGTAGGTCTATAGATACCGGATTTTCAAAAGAAAGTGAGTGTCAGGAAAGAGGACACTAAGAAATCCGGGGAGCTGCGTTGACAAAGTTTTGCTTAAAGACGCGGAACTTCTTACACGTCCTAAAAGTAAAACTAACACCATTTACTGAAAGCACAGCTTAAATAAGCCGTTTTTCAGCCTTGTTAATTATCATATCAGAACTATATAATGATAACAATACAACTATATTAGTCTGTATTAATACTATTACTTAGATCACACTCTTATATAAGCCATTTATCTACACAAACTATTCTTAAAAAAATCCTCAAGCTTTTGATGGCCCATAGCACTCAATGAAAAAAGCAAATATCAAAGACCGCCAACACCGCCCCTCTCATTTGCTCATCTCACTCATTAAAATTTGATAAACATTATCAGGAACATGCATAACAAAAGAAGTGGCTAAGTACTACAGAGAAAGTAATGCGAAGCATCCTGTCTATTGCAGATACGAACGTTAAGCAACGCTCCATGCTCCGTAAGGAGACAATTTTGCGCATTGCTTAGTGCATATTGGTATGAAAGCTAGTCAATCGGTACAATAGCGAAAATTGATATAGCTTTAGTTGCGCTTGCGCCTAATCAGCCCCTTGCTTAAGTATGTAATTAGCAAAGCGGTTACTATGTTACCGTCCCACAATTGAGTATGTTCTCAATGCTAATACTTACGTACTTGAGGCTAATACATACGAGCACATGGCTGATACATACGTGCTTGAGACTATGATTAGCGCCGTGATTAGCTTAGGCAGCTATGCTGCTAGGTGAACTTTAGACTTTAAGGATAGGCAAATGCTAGATTTCTATACTATTCCAGTTACACCTTTTAGACAGGACTGCCGTTTGCTCGTGCATCAAGAGACTAGAGATGCCATCGTGGTAGATCCAGGTGGTGATGTACCTTATATCGTCGGTGCTATTGAAAGCGCTGGTGCCAAGCTCATTGGCATCTTACTTACCCACGGACATATTGATCACGTTGGTGGCGTAGCGGCCCTGCTGCAAGAATTTCCTGGCGTTAAGGTCTATGGCCCACATCGCAATGAGCAAGAGTTAATTGCTAACCTTAAGCATCAGTCAGGTTACTTTGGTGTTCACTATTCAGGTGAGTTTACCCCTGATGAGTATCTTGAGGATGGCCAGGTCTTAAACCTCTTCCCTGATGCCTCATTTAAAGTACTGCATACCCCTGGTCACACCCCTGGTGGCGTATGCTTCTACTGCCAAGAAGAGTGCTTTGTACTCGTGGGCGATACCCTCTTCCCAGGCTCCATTGGCAGAACCGACTTTGAAGGTGGTAACTACGCTGATCTGATCGAGTCCATTAAGACCAAGCTCTACACTCTGCCTGACAATACCGAAGTTTGCTGCGGTCACATGGGCGAGACCACCATTGGTGAGGAAAAGGCTAACAACCCTTACACTCACTAAGCCATCTAAAGTGCCATCCCGCCGATCTGGCAATTTCAAAAGCGCCCGCTCACCAAGCAGGCTCCTTCAAAATACGTCATACCCGACGCCTCATCAGGGCGCATCAAAGGCTTACCTCAAGCCTTTTAGTGCGCCTCTATCACTGCAGCGCCAAGCTGCGGCACTCTCACTTCAGTATTTATGGTGTAGCACCATGCTGCATTCTCACCCAAGCGACGATGTGCAGTGCCAAGCTGCGTAACCCTAGCTGCAGCATCCATTGCGTAGTGCATTGCTGCACCCTCGCAGCAGCGCCAAGATGCACTTTAGCTGCAGCTTTGATCCCGTCGCTTAACCTATCTACGCTCTAAGTCTTAGCTATTCATCACTTGATAGGATATGCTTAATAACTATATGGAGTGAGTCTATGAACTCAAGCAAAGACTTTGAGATCTCCGCCGACGGTGAACTGATTGCCTATCATGGCCAGGGCGGATGTGTTGCTATACCTGAGGGCGTGATTTTTGTAGCACGAGATGGCGTTTTTGATCCTAAGCTAAAGATCACTAAGCTTAAGCTGCCTAGCACCTTGCTTGGTCACAAGTACGAAGATGGTTGTGAAGATGCATATGTAGCTCATCAGCCTAGAGATGACGATGACGATTATCTCTATATAGAAAAGTACGATACCGATGTATATGTCACTGTACCCGATTGGCAAATACTGTTTTCGCCTCTATGTCTTGAGCTTCCGTATCTTGAGAGCTATGAAGTTGATGATGACAATGCCGTCTATCAAAGTGTAGACGGGCTTTTGTACTTTTCATGTACATGGCTCTTTGACAAAGGCAAAGTACCAAACTTTATTCTTGACATACCAAAAGCCAAAGAGATCCCTGCACGTTTGGATTGCTCATATAAGGAGTACTTACAGCGCGATCGAGAACTAAGAGATTTGCCTGGACCGCCTATTGTAGTCGAGATTAATGAAGAGTTTTTAACGCGAGAGCTTATATCTAAAGCCCATAATCTCGGTGCAAACCACACTCGCTATAACAATCTTCTTATCATTCATGCGCCACATGCCAAGAAAAAAGAGTCAGAGCGTAATTACATGTATCGCATGGAATTTATCACATTTGTGATTGTTGCTCCCGATATGGAGTTAGTTTCGCGTGATAGTCTCATCCAATGTCAAGCAGCGCTTGGCTACATATACAAGCCTGAATGGTATAACCATGACCAAGCAGAGCGGGCCAAGAGACTATTAAAGGTTGTTGAGTCTCAAGCTTACATAAACTCCGAGTACTCGGGTTTGTCTCGTGCCATAAGCTACTACCATAAGCTTTGGAATGACAAAACTGTCTTAATAGATGAACCAAAGAGCGATACACATGCCTGCATACAGCTTATAGATGCTGTTTTGTATGGCACCTTAGATGATGTCAAAAGAGCACTGTCCTTTGATTTTGACATCTATGGCCATTACTTTTATGAAAATGAGAGTGCGGATGGGTTTGAAGAGCTGTGTCATGGTGGCGTTGATGCGATATGCGTTGCCTGTCGCTATGGTGGTGTAGAAAAACTCACATATCTTTTAGAACATGAGAAGTTCACAACTAAAAGTCATGGTTATGCTGTAAGTATCCTTGATATGTTCTACAGATTCGGTGCGTATTGTGAATATTTTAATGTTAACTTTTTTAATAACTCGAACTATTACTACATTGCTCCAATGGGCGAGCTACGTAACTTACAGCCTTTGCCAAAAAGAGAGCTCTTCAAATGTCTTGAGTCATTAATTAACCATAATACCGTTCATCAGGAAGTTTCTGGCAGACTTTGGTTCTACGCCTTTATGAATGGACTAGATGATCTAGCAGACAGTCTCTTTGATGCTGTGGACTTGGATTGTTTCTTCTATGTAAATAAGTATGTAGGCTTAAAATGTGATATTAGTAGAGCCTTTGCTGACGACATACTTTACGGTTCTGAACGCACTATTCAATTAAGCAAGCTTATGCAGTCTCGAGGTCATGAGTTAACATTAAAAGAAGTTCATGAGATTATGCGTTTCTATGCCTGGCCAGAGCTTGCCAAAAAGATCTTTGATAATGTCACCTTTGGTCACAAGGCTAAACTTTTTATTCTTAGAAAATATTTGTCTTGTCTTTGCCAAAATGATATGCGGGATTTTCAAAATATTGAAGACTTAACTAAGGTAGAAGAGGCCTTTCTTGCGCTCCTTAAGTCAAAACGCAATGGCACTGCTCAGATGGTGAAATGGTGTATTGAATACGCTCACGAACATGGAAAAACTGAGCTAGTTGCTAACTTGCTTAACATTCTTAACCACAAGCTCGGCAACAACAGTCTCAACTTTAAATCTCAAGATCCTTTGGAACTTTGATGCCATAGTGCAGCTTCAAAGAAAAAATCTATGGCATGGCAACATCCTATGAACCATGTTACTAAGCTTAGATCGTTAGAACCTATGATCCACAACAGAAAATGATAAAATTCGCCATTATGATTGCGAATTTTCCATAAATTTCGCAGTTACGATGGAGATTTTTACAAATGCCCTATATCCAACGCGAACTGCAACCTCAAATCATCCGTGAAACTCCACCAAAAGCTGTCGTTATCTTAGGTGCTCGTCAGATTGGGAAAACGACACTTGTGTCTGAACTTTCACTGCATGAAAAGTCCGTCCGTTGGTTCAACGGCGATCTCAACACCGACCATAGACTGCTCCAATTCAGCTCAACAACAGATGTCGAACTTACCCTTCGCCAAGCCGATACGATCGTCATCAACGAAGCGCAACGTTTTCCTAACATTGGATTGATCCTCAAGCAACTGGTTGACGAAAACATTCGCTTGAACCTCGGGAAAAAAATCTTTGCCACATGCTCATCCTCACTAGAACTTGCCAAGGGCGTCAAAGAAAGCGCCGTCGGCCGCCTTGTCCACAGTCAGATGTGGCCGCTTTCCATCTCGGAAATTGCTGCCGCCAAAGGCTGGGGGGAGATTTGTCAGAACATCGAACGCCTGATGATTTACGGCACCTATCCGGCCGTCTTCACTGATCCAGATCATGCCGAAGCGACACTCCGCAATTACTGCGACGGCATTTTATACAAGGATCTTTTTGCACTTGCGGGCATCCGACAGAACGAGAAATTCATGCACCTCGTCCAGCTGCTCGCCTTTAACGTAGGTTCAGAAGTTAATTACGACAACCTTGCACGCGACACCGGTCTTAGTAAAACCACTGTCGCCAACTATCTCCAACTTCTCGAACAGTGCTTCATCATCAAGATCTGTCTTTCATTTTCCCGAAATCTCAGTAACGAACTCAAGAAAGGAAAGAAGGTCTACTTCTGCGACAACGGCGTCAGGAATGCAATCATCGGTGACTTCAGCCCAATGGCAGCCAGACGCGGTCAGGATGCCGGTGCCCTGTGGGAAAACTTTTTCTTCATGGAACGCGTTAAGCTCCACAGCATTCGTAACGACTTCACTGACATGTACTTCTGGCGTACGACGAGCAACAATCCGCATAAGCTCGATTTTCTTGAAGTCAAGAACGAAAAAATCCGAGCTTTTGAATGCAAACTCTCCCCGTCAGCTAAATCCCGACCTGGGAAATTCACAACTGCCTATCCGGACGCACCTATTCAGACAGTCACGCCGGACGATCTAATGAAGCTTTGGTTTTCCGATCTTCAGATCGCAGACAACGCATAAGCATTCGACAACGCCACAAACTGCTGGCTCGCCCGACACCATGTCCGAGCTATAAAAATCGCCAGTACGATTGCGAAATATCGATAAATTTCGCAGTTATGATGGCGATTTTTATCGTTTTCTCGGTTGACGCCTCTCTTTTTGCGAAACCGTTGTTTCTGTGAATTGTCCGACCTGCGACTGAGCAAGCGCCCCAAAAAGTCGAATGCCACGGATTCTTGCGAACCCCGGGGCTGTGTTGCTGTAATGGGCACAGTGGCGCTGCAGAATTGTTTGAGGGGATTATGTGGTCTCTGGGCTTTATTAGGCTTTTACCATACCGTTTTCGACTAAGGTATCGTAAAAGGCGCTTAAACCTTCCATGAGGTCATTGTAAGTGGCCTCAAAGTCACCGGTGTACCAAGGATCTGCAATATCACAGCCCATGCGGCTAGAAAAGTCGAGGCACTTGTGGATCTTCTCTTCACCATATCCTTGGAACATAAGATCCATATTACGCAGATTGTTATTGTCCATTACGATGACAAAATCATAGTAATCAAGATCTTTTTTGACCACCTGACGAGCAGTCTTGCCGCTAGCATCAATACCTAACTTCTGTAAGAGCTTGAATGCAGGTGGATATACGCCATTGCCAATCTCCTCACGAGAGGTGGCAGCAGAGGCGATCTCAAAGTCCTTAGCGCGACCCTTGTCAGCAACCATCTTTTTAAATAAGAACTCTGCCATTGGTGAACGACAAATGTTTCCGTGACAAACAAACAGAACCTTAATCATGGTGCGCCCTTAACAAGAATCAGCATTGACGATAGAACAGTCTAAAAGATCAAATGACTTAGCATCATCTGCCGTCTTTTAGCCATTAAGTGGCCTATTGTAGCATGAGCCGCTCAAATTAGCCCTTTAACTCATTATGTGTATCAGTAGCTACTTATTATAAAGTCCACTCAAAGTAATTATACTTATTATGTTTTATAAAACTGTCTAAAAAAGGTTGCTAATTAACGTAGTCCAATGAACTTACGGTGTATGATAGTTTATGCACAATCAAAAAAAGTGAGGCTAAAAAAATGACCAGCACGAGTGTTAATGTAACCTTTCGCATGGACCCTAAAGTTAAAGCGCAAGCTGATGAGCTCTATGCCTCTTTAGGTATGGATATGTCGACTGCAGTCAACATGTTTGTGCGCCAGTGCCTACGTGAACGTCAACTCCCTTTTCAACCTAGCCTAAACGTACCTAATCAGGAAACTATTCGAGCAATTGAGGAGTCCGATGAGATGATTCGCACAGGAAATTTTAAGAGCTATTCTTTAGACGAGGCTTTGCTGGAGCTTGATAAATAATCCTTCGTATTACAGGGATTTCTCAATGTAACAAATAAGACAAAGCCCCAAACTGCTTGCAGTTTAGGGCCGTATGCTAAAAGACCTCACGGCTCTTAGCTTATTGCTTAGTCTTTATTTGCCATCAAGCAAAAGATCTGGTGGCGCACTCTTCGGTTGTTTTTGCCACCAATCTTTTTTTTGGTATTAGTCACCAATCGTATTTGGTATTAGTCACCAAGCTTGAGATCATCAAGCATGTAAGACTTTAAGGTAGCAAAGTCAGCATCCATGAGCTTCTTTTGCTTCTCGAGGTTCATGCGATCAGCAAGTGGCTTAGGCAGTGGCAGATCGATACCTAAGGTAGCATCAACCTCTTCTTTGAACTTAGCAGGATGTGCAGTGCCTAAGAAGATGCCAATCTCACCATCCTTTAAGTTGTCAGATAATACCTTGTGAGCTACAGATGCATGAGGCTCTAAGATGTAACCAGTCTTCTCGTAAAGAGCCTTCATATTTTGCTTAGTGGTCTCATCAGATACAGAGCCAAAGTCAAAGTCAGATAATGACCAGCCCATAATCTTGCATAAGGCTTCAACACGTGGCCAATTGTTTGGACGGCTGATATCCATTGCATTAGAGATAGTAGCAATGGTCTTATGTGGTTCCCAATTACCAGTGCTTAAGTAGCGAGGTACGGTATCGTTAGCATTGCAAGCAATTACAAAGCGGCACTTGAGACCTAAAGCCTTAGCAATTAAACCAGCGGTGATGTTACCGAAGTTACCGCAAGGAACAGAGAATACAACCTTCTCACGGTCAGATTTGCTCAGCTGTGATACTGCCTCAAAGTAGTAGCAAACCTGGGCAAGCAAACGGCTTACATTAATGGAGTTAGCACTGTTAAGGCCTACAGACTGCTTAAACTGAAGATCATCAAAAGCAGTCTTAACCATGTCCTGGCAGTTATCAAAAGGAGCGTTTACCTCTACAGCCTTAATGTTATCGCCTAAAGTAGCAATGAGGCTTTCTTGCAGAGGAGAGACCATGCCCTTTGGATAGAGTACTACCACGTTGATCTTATCTTGGTGGTAGAAAGCATCAGCAACTGCAGCACCGGTATCGCCAGAGGTAGCAGTTAAGATGGTGCACTTATCTGAGCCAATGATAGAGGAGAGGACACGGGCCATAAAACGAGCACCAAAGTCCTTGAATGCTAAGGTTGGGCCGTGGAATAACTCTAAGCAGTAAGTGTTGTCATCAGCCTTAACTAATGGGGCCTTGAAGTTAAAAGCATCCGCAATGATGTTCTCTAAAGTAGGAATCTCATCACTACCAATTAAGTGACGTAATACCTTTTGAGAACGGGTTACTAAATCTAAGGAAAGTAACTCATCAATCTCACTATCAGAAAAAGACTCAATCTTCTCAACAAAGAATAAGCCTTGCTCTTTACCGATACCCTGCTTTACTGCCTGAGCAAATGAAACGCGCTCAGAGCTGTCTTTTAAATTAACTAATTCCACGAATCTTTCCTTGCGCTCACGCGCTCATTAATAATCCTTGAGCTTCGGAGCTCATATTCTAATGACAATGACGATAAGGCACTTAGATTTTGACTCAGCAATGCCGTAAAGTAGCAATGCTCTAGCTACTTTAGCACTAGTGGCACAGCGGCCATACATGATAGAGATATGTAGTTTTTTACTAAAGTTATCTTTGTTAGGCCCTTACTTTAGTCATTGTCGTGAAAAATTTGTTTGTGTTGCTTAACGCTCAATGGTCTCTACATATGCACCCACAGGATCAACCTTGCAAATATGACAGAAGCCGTCTTCATTAGCGATGAATTGGCGCTGCAGGTACTCTTGCATCTGTTTGGCCTTTTGCTCATCAGTAAATACTGAGAAGATGGTTGAGCCAGAGCCTGAAATACCAGTAGCTAATGAGCCTAATGCGCTACCAAAGACACGAGCCTCAGCAAAGCCTGGAATGAGAGAAGCACGATATGGCTCAGCAATAACGTCCTTAAGGCAGGCTACGGCTAAAGCCTCATTTCTCATGTGTGCTGCGTGCATGAAAGCACCGATGCGACGACCAAAGGTAATTACATCCTGACGCAGATATTGGGCAGGAAGAATAGAGCGAGCCTCAGCTGTTGAGACCTTAAGACCTGGATAGCACAGTACCCAATACCAGTTCTCGAAGTATGGAACGCTCTCAGAAACGTCATCACCCTCACCGGTAATAAACTGCATTCCACCACAATAGCATGGAGCTACATTGTCATAGTGAATAGAGCCAGAGATCTTACCCTCTAAGATACCCATGAGCTCTAAGCTGCCTCTGGTACCAAAGAAATTGTCATGTGCAGCGTCTAAGGCCATTACTGCAGCAACAACTGATGCAGCTGAGGAACCAAGACCTGAGCAAACTGGTAAATTCTTTTCTAAGGTTAACTCTAAACGCTTAATCTTCAGACCCTTTGCATTGAGGCGGTCAGCGTAGAGCTGATAAGCGTCATATACGATATTCTGTCTTGGATCTTCAGGCAGCTTGGATACAAAACGACCTTCGGTCTTGAGCAATAAGCCATCACCAGCATTGCCGCGCTCATTATCATCAAGCTCACGTGCGGTAACAAAGTCACCTAAACTCTCGCCTGAGATTGGGCGTACTGCAATACCTAGCAGATCAAAACCTACAGACAGATTTGCTGATGATGCTGGTGCATATGCACGATAAATCTTTGCCATGATGTATTCCTAAGCTTCATGCCTCTCAAATGGAGTTTTAAGACGAGTTAACCTCGACCTACCTTAGATCCTAAACTTACACCTAGAGCTACTTACAAGCACTGCTAGATAAAGCTAGCAGCGCTTTAGCATTTGTAATCTCAGTAGCCGTAGAGTTTGATGTGATGATGCCTTTAATTAGGCCTCACGAGTCCAGTTTTGCAGACGCAGAATGTCTGAAAGCACACCGGCTGCAGTAACTTCAGTACCTGCACCATAACCACGAATTACCAGTGGGATTGGCTGATAGTAAGCTGAGGTGAAGGACAGAGCGTTTTCGCCACCGACTACCTTGAATAATGGGTCTTCAGGGCCAACTGCCTTAATACCGCAGCTGCACTTGCCACCATCTTTAATGGTTGCCACAAAGCGCAGTACCTTACCCTCATCGTGAGCAGCCTTAGCACGCTTTGCAAACTCTTCGTCAGCACCCTTGAGGTTTTCTAATACCTCTTGAGCATTGTTGCCAGCAAGGTACTTCTTATCCACTGGATACTCAACCTCGATATCATCAAGCTCAAGCTTGTAGCCGCACTCACGAGCTAAGATTAACAGCTTTCTAGCTACATCAGTACCTTCAAGATCATCACGAGGATTTGGCTCGCTAAAGCCACGCTCATAAGCATCACGGGTAGCCTCGGATAAGCTCTTGCCCTCATCTACTAAACCGAAGATGTAAGAAAGAGTGCCGGACATAATGCCGTTGAATTCAATTAAGCGGTCACCAGCGGCAAGCAGGTTTTGCAGGGTGTTAATAACTGGCAGACCAGCACCCACTGTTGCCTCGTAGTAGAACTTTCTGCGGCAAGCGGCAGCAATTTGACGAATGCCCTTGTAGAACTCGTAGGTTGAGGTGTTGGCTTTCTTGTTTGGAGTTACAACGTGGTAACCAGCCTTCATCAGCTCAATGTATGAATGAGCAATTTCATCTGATGAGGTACAGTCAACAAATACTGGGTTTACGAGGTGAGAATCATCAACTAAACGCTTAGCCTCTTCAATAGAGAAAGCTGGGTTTTGGCAATTCTCAAGTAACTCAGGAATCTGCTCAAGCTTTAAGCCCATTGGGTCTTTTACAAAGGTATGGCTATTAGCTACGCAAACTACGCGAATCTCAATACCTGCACGCTTTTTAAGCTCATCACGCTGCTTTTGGATTTGGTGTAACAGAGCACCACCAACGCCGCCAACACCAACCATAATGAGGTCGATGATCTGACGACCGCTAAAGAATGCGGTGTGACAGCTAAAGACAGCCTCAGATACCTTAGAGCTATCGATAACAGCAGAAATAGAGCGCTCAGAGCTTCCTTGAGCAATGGCATTAACGTTGATATTGGCCTGAGCTAAAGCACGGAAGAACTTGGAGGATACACCCTTAGAAGTTCTCATACCCTCGCCCACTACAGAGATAATGGCTCGCTTGTCCTGAATCTCAATTGGGTCTAAGAGGTGAGCATTAAGCTCGAGAGCAAACTCTTCTTCAATAGCTGTACGTGCTGCAAAAGCGTCTTCAGAGTGCACACAGAAAGTAATGGAGTACTCAGAGGATGATTGGGTAATGAGCACGATAGAAACATTGGCACGGGAGATACAGGTAAACAAACGACCTGCCATACCTACCATACCTTTCATGCCTGGGCCGGATACGTTGACCATGGAGATATTCTTTAGGTCAGAAATACCCTTAGTTGGCATGGAGTGATCGGTCTCTTCAGAGATTAAAGTACCCTCACCTTGAGGATTTAAGGTGCTCTTAATGAGACATGGAATACGGTACTGAGCAATCGGACTAATAGTACGTGGATGCAGAACCTTAGCACCGAAGTAAGATAGCTCCATTGCCTCTTTGTAGGACATACGACGTAATAGTACGGCATCTGGTACAGCGCGAGGATCACAGCTGTAAACGCCATCTACGTCAGTCCAGATTTCACAGCACTGAGCGCCAGAAACTGCTGCTAAGCAAGCTGCGGAGTAGTCAGATCCGTTACGGCCTAATAAGACTAACTCACCGCGTCGATTAGCACCGCAGAAGCCAGACATGAGCACGATTGCATCAGGATTTATAGCAATACGCTTGTAGCGCTCGATAGAAGCTTCGATATCTACAGATGACTCTAAGTACTTGCCATCGCAAACTAAGATATCGACTGGATCGATAATTTGAACCTGCTTTTGACGTGCACGTAAGAGCTCTGCCATCATGCGGATGGATAAGGCCTCACCACGGCAGTGAATGAAAGCTGCAACGCTATCAGGGCAAGAGCCAAGCAGTGCAATACCACTTACGCGACGCTTTAACTCAGAGACGGTCTCATCATAAAAAGAGAGTACGGCCTCGCCGTCAAAAGTCTTGTACTGAGCTGTAAGGTCTGTAATTAAAGGGCGAATGATTTGGTCTAAGGCGTCGAATTCGTTTTTACAATCACTTCCGGCCAACGCACTCTTAACCATGGAGACTAAGATGTTAGTCACGCCAGCAGGGGCAGATAACACCAGCGCAGTCTGAATTTGCATGGATGTGTTCATCGCAATATCTGAAACAGAGACAAAGCGTTGCGCATTAGCGACAGAGGTTCCACCAAATTTTAAGACTCGCATTTGAGTTCTCCTATACCAAATCAGAGCTAATAGACCTACTTATAGCAAATAGTAGTAAGCTACGCCCTGCCTTATTCCTTAGACACCTGCAACTGCAGGTAAATCGCCAAACCTTAATTACCTTGTTTAGCCTCTTAATGCACTGTTTACATACCAATCATTTAGCGCACCAAGAGCCTTCTTAGCAAAATAAAAGTAAGACTTTATTAAAAACAAAAGCCGCACCCTCTTTAAAATCACTCAAGAGCAATGACGGCTTGCTTATATGATGACCTACTTTTAATTTTTAAGCTTTGCTATGCGCCCCAATTCGGGGCTACACAAGGTATAGGTATTGTCAGTGTTTTGCACAAAATTTGTCAAGCTAAAGCCCCTTGCACAGCCTAGCGCCCGTAAGTTGGGCACTCATGCATCAAGATCAGGCGTTTCATAAAATCCCATCAAACCGCACCAAAACCAATAAAGCACATCATTAGCACCAACAACTCGCACCAAACAAGTGCAATTTACGCATCGCCAGCATTTACATCAAAAGAGCACATCAGACATTAGCAAGAATAGCCAAATCAAACTCAAAGCCAAAGCCGCATACCCCCACGAATACGAAAAACATCATCTCCCAACAATATTGGCAAGATGCGTCAGCGATGGCAAAGCGATGCCCATCAACAGCGACTAAACCACACCATATCCAAAGCCAAAAGAGCTTAAATACCTCATAGGCCAGGCAAATGGCGATTGTATGCGGTTTGGTATATTACTTGCGTTATAATCAGCTAAGTTACACTTAACTAACAGCAATCTTTTGCCAACACATCTCAAGAATAATCAACTATGCGCTGCACAACGTAGCATCACTTGAGATAGGCACTAAAACTCGCTGTTAAAGGAGGTTTTCATGCATATCGGCAATCCCGGTAATTCTGCACAGCTGCTTCAGTCTCTACAGGGTCAAAGCGCTCAGACTATTACTCATGAGAACTCCAATGCCTTTAATAAGGCTCTGCAAATGCAGCAAGCTGTAACCAAACCAACTCCAGCACCTAATGTCTCAACTCAGCTTCCTGGTGCTGACGGGCAAGTACCTGGCAATGGCAATGGCACGCAGGGCGATAGTCTCTCCAAGCCATCATCTGGTAGCAGCACTACACCTGGCCAAACAACTGGCCAGAACACTTTGCAAGGTGCGGCCTCTGCAAAGGGACCTGGCTCTGCTCCGTCCATGTTTAACGCCCAAGGTAACTTAGCCCCTGGCACTAATCTGCAGGACTTTAAGCTTCTCAATCAGCAAAACGTACTGATGCAGCAAGTAATGAACATGTCTAAAACGATTAGCACCACCCAAGCAGCTGCGCTGCAACCATCTGTCATGATTTCAATTGGCATGCTCTCTCGCTTGTATCAACTTCTAGAAATGAACAAGCGCAAGCAAGCATCTCTAGCTGCTAATGCCGGCCCATCTAATGCCGCAGCGCATGTAGCCGATGAGGCTGCCATGATGCAGCAAAATCAGGTTTTAAGCCTTGTATTTATTGAGCGTCTGTTCAAAATGTTCGATCCAGAAAAACATCTGGCTCTCTCCCGCTTCTTTAAGAAAGGCCCATTAGGCGAGAACGAACACGACGAAAACACCGACGACGAGTACGGCAATACCTACTCTGATACCGACGCTGAGACCGACTACATCAAGCGCCCACGTCGCGATCGCCCTGGCATGGCTTTCCACCACTCCATGCTGACATAAAGCCCATAAAAACTGCGCAAGCGCCACACTACAAGCCAAGCATTTGCTTGGCTTTTGTCTTTTTAGCCTCCATGAACAATCTGCGCATCAAAACACCTTTAAGAACAAAAATAATTTTGGTCTTTGCCTGTCTCTTCTCATGTGTCAATTAATCAATACCAACCACATAAACAGCTATTATATGCGCTTTAATCAATAGGCACATTTCATGCTCAACCAGGCTCTAGCAGCCCATGAGATTGTGTCATTAGAGCTCATGGCTATTTATAAGAGAAAGAGCTATGGCCCTATACGTCAACACGAATGTGAGTTCGATAAATGCGCAGCGTAAGCTCGCGAACTCGACTCTAGCACTTAATACTTCATATCAACGTTTGTCTTCGGGACTTCGCATCAACAGTTCCAAAGATGACGCTGCTGGCCTTCAGATCTCTGATCGCTTAACTGCCCAGATAAATGGCTTAAATCAGGGAAATCGTAACGCTAATGACGGTATCGCATTAGCCCAGACCATTGAAGGCGCTTTAGACGAAACCACTGCAATGCTGCAGCGTATTCGTACTTTAGCTGTTCAGGCTGCTAACGGTACTAATACCGCCAAAGACCGTCAGTCTTTGCAAGAAGAAGTTAAGGCTCTATCTCATGAGATTAACCGTATTGCAAAGAAGACTACTTTTGCAGGTGCTCAAGTATTAGACGGCGGTGGCAACAACACTCTGATGCGTCCTGGCGCAAAAGTTGGTCAAGTCCAAAAGTGGGAATATTTCTTTCAAGTGGGCGCGAACGCAAAGGATGAGCTGACCTTAGAGTGTGGTGCTTTCGACATGACTGGCATCATGTGCATGGCCAACGAAGGCAAAAACGCTGCTAACAAGATGCAGTTTGCTCAAGTAGAGGCAAATGCAGGTCTGGATACCAAGTTTGGTCTGGTTAGAACCAAAGCAGCAACTCCTAGTCTTGCATATTGGGCAGTATCAACTCCTCAGGCTGCACAAAAGACCCTACAGTACATCGATGAGTTCATTCAAGCCGTCGATTCTAAGCGTGCGGCCCTAGGAGCAATACAGAACAGAATGGAAAGCACTATCCGAAATCAAGCTTCCATTTCTGAGAACGAGTCTGATGCACGCAGCCGTATTCGTGATACCGATTTTGCCTCTGAGACTGCCGCTTTAACCTCTAATCAGATTATTCAGCAGGCATCTCAGACCATCCTGACTCAGGCTAATCAGCGTCCTACCATCGCGCTGCAGCTCCTCAGTCAGTAGTAAACAAAACTTAATGCCAGACATACTTCCTAAAGAGAAGTATGTCCCATTACGCACCTTGGTTTATTTATTGCAAATTCATTTGCATCATTATGTTTAGCCATGAGGAGCAAATAGCCCATGGCAAATCTATGGGAGATTTACCATGGCTCTGTATGTTAATACCAACGTTAGCTCCATTAATGCTCAACGTAAGCTCGCTAATTCAACCTTAGCCCTGAACACCTCTTATCAGAGATTGTCATCAGGTCTTCGTATCAACAGCTCCAAAGATGACGCTGCTGGCCTGCAGATCTCTGATCGCCTAACAGCCCAGATAAATGGCTTAAATCAGGGAAATCGTAACTCCAACGACGGTATTGCTCTCTGCCAAACCATTGAAGGTGCCTTAGACGAAACCACCGCAATGCTGCAGCGTATCCGTACCCTCGCAGTGCAGGCAGCCAACGGTACCAACACCGAGAAGGATCGTAAGGCTCTGCAAGAGGAAGTAAACTCCCTCTCTGAGGAGATCAGCCGAATCGCCCGCAAATCCACCTTTGCTGGCGCTCAAATCTTAGACGGCGGTGGCACCAATACCCTGATGCGTGAAGTAGCCGGCCAAGCAGGTGGTGCTGCTAACGCTAAAAAGTATGAGTACTTCTTCCAGGTGGGCGCAAACTCCAAGGACGAAATTACCTTAGAGTGTGGCGCATTCACCATGAAAGCCATCTATTCTCAAGTTGAATTAAGTAAAGCCAAAAATGTCGAAGGCGTTGATATTGGTAATGACCCAACTAAAGCTGGCATGTCAAAGAATGGCCAAGGCGAAATGCGCTGGGTTGTAGACAAGCCAAGTATGGCTCAACGTACCCTGTACTCCATCGATAAGTTTATCGAATTCGTTGATTCTAAGCGTGCGGCCCTAGGCGCAATCCAAAATCGTATGGAAAGTACCATTCGTAATCAGAGCTCAATTTCTGAGAACGAGTCTGATGCACGCAGCCGTATTCGTGATACCGACTTTGCCTCTGAGACTGCCGCTTTAACCTCTAATCAGATTATTCAGCAGGCATCTCAGACTATTCTGACTCAGGCTAATCAGCGTCCTACCATCGCGCTGCAGCTCCTTGGTCAGTAAAACATATCCATTATCAAATCTATAAGGCAGCCATTGGCTGCCTTTTCTTTTGCTAAGAACCTAACTCAAACAACAATCGTTGCTTATGGGCTATTAAAAATAATGAAGAGATCCAGGCTTGTTGGATCGAGATTTGCTAAGTGTTTAGATAAGAAATATTTTGCCATGAGTGACGAATAGCCCATGGCTGACGTATGAGAGATTCACTATGGCACTATATGTAAACACAAACGTTAGCTCTATTAATGCTCAACGTAAGCTTGCTAATTCAACCTTAGCCCTGAACACCTCTTATCAGAGATTGTCATCAGGTCTTCGTATCAACAGCTCCAAAGATGACGCAGCTGGTCTGCAGATCTCTGACCGCTTAACCGCCCAAATAAATGGCTTAAATCAGGGAAATCGTAACTCAAACGACGGTATTGCCTTAGCTCAGACCATTGAAGGTGCCTTAGACGAAACCACCAACATGCTGCAGCGTATCCGTACCCTAGCTGTCCAGGCTGCTAACGGTACCAATACCGCTAAAGATCGTAAGGCGCTGCAAGAGGAAGTTAGTGCACTTTCTCACGAGATCACTCGTATTGCCCAAAAGACCACCTTTGCAGGCGCACAGATTCTTGATGGCGGCAAAAACGTTACTAATGGCCTCATGAGAAAGATTGGCCAGACAGATAACTATGAGTATTTCTTCCAAGTGGGCGCTAATGCCAAGGACGAAATCACTTTACAATGCGGTGCATTTACCATGAAAGGTATTGCCACTGCAGCTGGCATTCACACACTTAATGCCATGAGTGATAACCAGCCAATCAATGACAAGCTGACTCGTGCTGGATTAGTTACTAGCAACAATCAGTTGGTGTGGGCTGTTGACACTCCAGAGATCGCTCAAAAGACTTTAAATTACGTAGATAAGTTCATTGAGCTTGTTGATTCTAAGCGTGCGGCCCTAGGCGCAATACAGAACAGAATGGAAAGCACCATTC